>Ga0272443_10000518_pt1 | contig 70082 bp, 48 predicted proteins | sample SSMAcet12_FD_193581 | JGI IMG/M metagenome (GOLD analysis project Ga0272443, IMG submission 193581) | Marine sediment archaeal communities from Little Sippewissett salt marsh, Falmouth, MA, United States - SSM-Acet-12 | ecosystem: Environmental > Aquatic > Marine > Wetlands > Sediment ...
TAAATTTCCCAAACGCGAATAAAACCGGTCTTCATCCGGATAACGAAGAATACCCTCTTCCCCTATCACCTCGCATGCAGCTACATTACCTTCATCCTGATAATTGTCAAACAAACCAAACAGAAGATACTTATTCATGTATTCGATTTCATAAAACTCATCCAGGGTATTTTGAAATAGTTGTTCTGCTTCAGGAATATTATCCATAAGGAGCGATTCTACTTGATTCATTCTTTCCTTCAGTAAAACTACCAGACTGTCAACCCTTCTCTGCTCTCTCATACTCACTTTCTCAGCAGCTTTTTTAGCCATATCAATTGCAATGGTTAAGGCTGAGTCTGCAGGAACTGCCACATCAGGAGTCACACCCGTGCCTTCCCAGCTGGACCTGGTTTCAGGATGTACGGCATAGCCATAAGGGATACATACCAACAGTTTTTCCTTTATCCGGAAAAAGTAGGAAGGGTTGCCTGCTCCTTTAGTTCTTTCACCGATTATCAGAGCGCGCTTTTCAACCTGCAAATCGTAGGCTACCTGCTCAGGGCCTGATACAGTCCGGGAGCTTACCAGAACAAAAAGCGGTATATCTGCCAGACTGGTATGATTAGAATTATCAAGAGTGGTATACTCCCTGACCCCACCTGACTCTCTGGTAAATTGGCCTGTAATAGGGACCGGCTTCTCAAAGAAATAACTCATGAATCGCTGTATCATTATGTTATTGCCTCCATTATTCCTTCTGAGATCAAGGATAATTGCGGAACAATTGGATAAAAAATCCATGGCACCATCAAGCATTCTCTCCAGACGGGGAGTCGGAATAGTTTCGAATTTTGTCAATTCCAGATATCCAATATTCTCATATAAAATTTCAACCTTCTTAAAACTAAAATTTCTGGCTGCATTTATACGAATAATGTGTAACTGCCTGGTAATAGGATCAACTTCTTCGGTATTCTGGTTATACCGGTCAGGAGGGATATCCCAGGCATTAAGGTGAAGGTCCTGATTCACGGATTTAAGGTCCCTTGAGAGTAACTCTGCCAAAATCTCATAGTTCGAGACATAATATTCGCCCCGGTTCAGATTATATTTAAGTGTATCACCTATTCTTAGTGCAATATCAGGGTAAACATAATGATCCGTGATTAATTGACAGACCTCATTCACCACCTCCTTAACCTCGTTTTTTTTCAGCCCATTTTGCTGAGCATTGCAGATACCGGAAAAAGTCAAGGATAATATTACCGCATAAAGGAAGTTGTGCTTGTTCTTCAATTTCATAATTTTCATGTTTTCTTTATTTAATTATTCCAATCCCATCAGTTCCAGCTTCATCCTGGCATAGTGATGGTTGGGATTAAGCCCGAGGCAGCGAATGTACTGCTGTTTTGCTTCTTCCAACCGTCCGTCAGACTCAAGCTGTAAAGCCAGAAGATAATTCAGGTCGATGGATTCCGGGCATTCGCTAACGGCAAAAGTCAGATATTCTGTCAGGTCTGCTGTACTTTTCCTGTTCTCTGATAAAAACCCGTAATAGAATTCTTCCAGAAATTTCTCCCTGTTATACCCGCTCTCAAGTAATGACTTTTTATTTGACCGGTATACTTTTTTCAATCCTGTCAATCCGCTGCTGTTATATTCCTGCGCCAGCTTTACCTCTATATCATTTACCTGTTTGAGAATACGATCATAATTCTTTACTGCCAATATTGCCGGATCAAGATTGTTTCGGTAATCCGCCGCAGTCATCTCAGCATAGATGTCCGGTGCGTGGATGATATTAAAATCAAATGGCTGTGAATCCTGGTAATAATCAATGGAACAGTGGATCTCTATTTCAGAATGGTTGGGCAGCCTGAAGGCCCTGTTGGCTCCATAATGATTGGGACGGCCGGAAGGTGGCTCGCCGACAAGGGTAATGTTGGTATATCTATTCAGAATAGTTGTTAAATGAACGGCGGCTGAAAATGTCACCCTCCCTGTAATCAGGAATAACCTGTCCTCCCTGTTTATATCCGGTCTTGCCATAATTCCTTCCAGAAGGGGCAGTTCCACATGGTTGCCACCGGTATTGCTCCTGATGTCAATCACCATCTTTTCAGCTCCGCTCTGATCGAAGGATTCAAAGAACTGATCGCATAACTTCCCGAATGGGCTTCTTTCATTCCCGTTCCCATGAGGGAAATTGAGTGAATTGATCTGAAGGAACATGGTTTTTTCCTCCTGTATATATTCAAACCAGAATTGTTTACCCGGGTTCCTGAGCCATAAAGGCAGTGAATTATCAGCCTCATGGTTCATGGCAATAAGACCGTTTCCGGTCTGAGGATACCAGGATGAGGCAAAAAACTGAGCCATGCTGAAAAAATCAACCGCAGGCAATTGAACCCTTGTCTTTTCACCCTGCTCATTTGCCAAAACCATCCCGATCTTATTTACATCCTCTACAGCGCCTGCTTTTTTAAGCATTTCCACCATACTCATTGTGTAATAGAAAAATTTCTTTTCTCCGGGTTTATTATCATGACTCCACATACCAGCAAGTTTTTTAGTGACTTCGCCTACAGGCATTTCACCTATTTGCAGGACTTTAGAGCCCACTAACGATTGATACTGCTCCAATCCAGCCATGATATATATACCGTCATTAAAGGCATACTGGATAATGGGTAAGACATGGAATGTCTGTTGCAGCCACGGAGGATCCGAATACTCAAAAGCCCATCTGGTATGTCCGTCCTGTAAGTTTGTAAGCAATTCTGATATTGATAACACAATATCCACATCGCTCAAATTGGGGATTTTGCTATTTAGGTTCTCCTTCATGCGGTAAAATTCCTCTTTTTGAAAAAAAGCATATGGATCCGGATGCATGATCTCAATCCTTTGGACCAGATAGTCCAGGTCAGATCTCCATGCCTCAGCCCGTTGATCCTGGGCCTTGCTGCTTAATAATACTGAAAGCAGTAAAATGCTGATAATTGTAATCTTTTGCATAATAGTTATTTTAAATAAAATTAAATGTTCGTCTTTTTTATGACCAGTCTGGTATTGACTTAGCCTGGTGCAGCGCAAGCCACCTGGAGAGTATCTGAAACGCTGAATTATTATTGATTACCTGTGTTCTATTCACACCTCAGGCTATCCGCGGGATTGGCACGGGCTGCTTTGATGGTATGGTAGCTGACGGTGAGTAGGACTATAGCCAGAGCCACCAGGCCGGAGAGGATGAAATACCATACGCTCAGGTTAATATGATAGGTAAAGTTCTGCAGCCACTTGTTCATGAAATAATACGCGATGGGCCAGGCAAACAAAGAAGCGATGCATACACTTTTCAAGAATCCTTGGGACAGAATGGCGGCGATGCGAATCGCGGATGCACCAGCAACCTTACGAATACCGATCTCTTTTTTTCGCTGTTCGGTGGTATGGATAGCCAGCCCAAAAAGTCCCAGGGATGCTATGATGATGGATAGACATGCGAAGGCAATGCAAACCAATTCCATTTGACGCTCCGCGGAATACATCATGGCTATATCATCGTCAAAAAATGTATACTCAAAGGGCTGGCCAAATGCTTCCAAATTGTCCCTGATGAATGAAAGTGTATTTGAAATATTCTCAGATTTGATTCGAATAGAGAGCAAATCTCGACGGTGCGAGCGATTCGGTCCCAAGGGCATGAAAACCACAGGTTGAATAGGTTGGTGAAAGGATTGATTATGAAAATCTTCCACCATGCCGATGACGGTCCCGTTCATGCCATATCCGAATCTTTTACCGATGGGATTTTCCCATCCGATCACCTTTGCTGCTGTTTCGTTAATGATGTATGCCTGCTCCATGTCCGACTGAATGTTCTGTGAGAAGTTACGGCCTTGCAGAATTTGGATTTCATAGATGTCCAGGAAGGATTCATCGATGAAGGCTTCAAAGAAAGAGGACCTATCTTCATCCATTAATCCCTCCCATCGTATAGCGCCGGTATGCGAGTTGACATTGTTCGGCAGATGGCTGGAAAATGTCATACCGGTGATATCGGGATGTTGGCCCAGGAGATTTATGAGGGGTTCATACGACCGCTGTAAATCTGGATTTGAAATATCTATATGGAGAATGTTTTCCTGGACGAATCCCAGGTCTCCATGCTTCACGAAAGATAGCTGCCGGTGGACAACGAATGTCGAGAAAATAAGAACGATTGAGAAAAAGAATTGGATGACGACAAGGGCTCGTCTCAGGGCGGTAGCACTGGTCAATGTCTTCCTGCCGTAAAGAGAATCCACTGGCTGAGTTTTTGCTAAATAAAGAGCTGGATATATACCGGAGAAAATACCGACAATCAGTGTGCATATAGTCAATATTGCGAGTGTATTCATTTCTTGCCATGGTCTAAATTCCAGTTGTCGATGGATAAGAATATTGAACCATGGCAAGGTAATCATCACACATACCACGGCGATAATGAGTGCAAAGAATGTCATCATCAGGGTTTCACCCAGGAATTGACGGATGAGTTGATGCTGGTTGGCACCTATGACTTTGCGAATCCCGATCTCTTTTAAACGAGCGGCTGCGCTGGCTGTCGAGAGATTGATATAATTGAAGCAAGCGATGAGTAAGATGATACACGCTACTGCCGTGAAGATATAGATGTAACTGATATGACTGTTCACCTCCCATTCATGATTGATATTGCCTTTAAGGTGAATGCCAGTCAACGGTTGTAAATGAAATATCCAAAAGGGATTTTCCATGTGTTTTTCCAGGAGCGCTGCCATTTTTGCCTCGACGGACTTCAGATCGACATTATTCCTTAACCGGACATAGGTTCTCAGGTAATTCGTGCTCCGCCATTGGAACATATCTCGGTTGACGGTATTCATGGAGGCAAGAAAATCAAACGTGAAATGGGAATTTTTGGGTATATTTTTCAGTACGCCGGTAATGGTAAAATCATCTCCGTTGACGCGGAGTATTTTTCCCAGGGGATTTTCCGTTCCAAAATATTTTTGTGCCATTTCTTCTGTGATGAGTAATGTGTATGGCATATCAAGTGCCGTGGCTGCATCGCCAACCAGAAGCGGGAAGGTGAAGATGTCCAGAATTTCCGGATCTGCAATAAAGAATCTATTTTCCTGAAAGCATCGTTCTCCCAAAGATATCACTGTCTCTTGCACCCGTATCCTTGCTGCAACGACAACTTCCGGCACATCTTCGAGTAGTGCCGGTGCCAGCAGGCCAGGTGATGTGGCATTGATATAAGATCCCTGACCCTGGATAGGTACCTCAGAATTGATACGATAGATATCATCTGCAAATTCATGATATCTGTCATAGCTCATTTCATAACGAATATACAGGAAGATGACAAGGCAACTGATCAGTCCGAGTAAGAGGCCGACGAAATTGATGATAGTGTATCCTTTGTGCCTTTTAATGTTTCGGAGAGCGGTTTTTAGATAATTTCTAATCATGATTATACAAAATTTATTGATTCAACTGGGTATTAAGCTGACGATTTCAGCCTATTTGAACTTTTTCAGAATACCCTCTTCCCCTATCATCTCACATGCAGCTACATTGCCTTCATCCTGGTAATTATCAAACAAACCAAATAAAAGATAATTAATAATTAAATGTTCGTCTTTATTTATGACTAGCCTGGTATTGACTTAGCCTGGTTCAGGGCAAGCCACCTGGAAAGTGTCTGAAACGCTGAATTATTGATAAGCAATGTTCTATTCATTTCTAAGAACGTCAACCGGGTTTTTACGGGCTGCTCTCACACTAACCAGGTTAACGGCAAAAATGGAAATGGAAAACAGTATAAGAAAGGCCAGGGCAAAGGTTAAAAAATCAGGCTCAGCTTTATATGCATAGCCTTCAAGCCATTTTCTCATAATAATATAGGCAACCGTTGCCCCGATCAGAAATGAGGCAAGGATCATAATAACATAATAGCTATTTAACTGGTATAGAATATCACTGATCCTGGCTCCATTTACCTTACGAATTCCTATCTCTTTAACTTTTCTGTTAACCATCATATGAGTTAAACCAAATAGTCCAAGCGATGAGATAAGAACAGCAATAAATGATGCAATGCCCATAATATAACCCCATCTCTCCTCATGTCCGTAACGGCCGGACAGCACCTCGTCGAAAAAGGAATATTCCATCTCTCTTCCCGGGAAAAAACTGTTCCATATTCCCTGCATCCTCTCAATCGTTTTTTCACTAGCCCCTTCCTGATATTTAATATGAAGGTATGACAGCTTTTCATAATCACTGTCGGGCATCAGAATTAAAGGTTTTATTGACTCGCTCATTACGTCAAAGTGATAATCTTTCACCACTCCTTTTTGTTCTGATAAGCTAAATTCCTGATTATTAATGAGTGTTAAACTGAAATCAAATGGTTCACTTCTAATTCCCGCATTTTTATTCATATCTAAGCACCTCAGCCGGATTCAGCCTTGCTGTTTTAAAGGCATGGTAGGCGACAGTGCAGAGTGCGACAAGCAGATTCAGAATAAATCCCAGTACTAAGGTCCAGCATCCAATATCTGCCTGGTAAGGGAATTGTGAAAGCCATTTGCCCGTATAGAGATAAGCCAGAGGAAGTGAAACAGCTCCGGCAATGCAGATCAGCCAAAGATATTCAGCAGAAAATTTTCTCACCAGGTAGCCTGTGTCAGCTCCGGCCACCCGCCTGAGCATCAGGTTTTTTGACATCTGCTTTGACATAAAGGACGATATCCCGAATACACCAAAGCATCCTATTATTACGGCTATCAATGTAAAAAGAGTAATAAGCTTGCCTAGTCTTTGTTCAGTATTATACTGACTGTCAAAATTCTCATTCAGAAACACATAATTCAAGGGACGTTCCGGCTCGAACTGCCTCCATGTATCTTCAATATGTTTTATTACACCCTGAATATCATCAGATTCAAATCTGAGCTGGACCATTTTATAGCCTTCCCCCCACCTGAGGATACTTGGTTCTATGGGTTTATTCACAGCATTGAAATGATAATCTCTGACAACTCCTATGATTTCGAATACATTTTCACCATATGCATTCCACTTCAAACCGGTAATACTTTCAGGTGGTTCATAGCCCATTGCCCTGGCTGCGGTCTCATTAATAATCCATGATGCAGGCCTGTCAGCCCCCCTGTCCCTTGCAAATTTCCTTCCGCTTAATAATTCAATTCCCAGGACATCAAAATACTCAGGGTCAATCATCTGAAACTTAATTGGTACGGCAGCATTGTTTTTAGGGGATGTGAGAGTCCAGGTATTCCTGATATTTCCAAGTGGCTGGAGGGCAAATGAGGCTTCATAAATGTCGGGGTGTTCCTTAAATGCTTCCCGTATAGCATCAGACCTTTCAGATAAATAATCCGGAATCTCGAACTGGATAATATTGTCTTTATCCATTCCAAGGTCCATATTCGTCATAAACAGGTATTGCCTGAAGATGGCAACTGACTGTATGGTTAGAAAAATTGCAATTGCAAACTGAACAAGTAAAAGCACCCGGCGAACAAATATACCCTTACCACCCGACTTCAGGTCGGTTGAAAACAGGTTCCTCGGTTTAAGAGAAGAGAGGTAAATAGCAGGATAGAACCCTCCTGCTACAGATACCAGTATAATTACTGACATCGCAATCAGGTAGATTATTACTGGCAGGGATCTGAGGTCAGGAAGCTGGATCCCTATAAAAGTCTGGAAAGGGATATACAGAATAATTATAAACAGCATGGCAAGCAATGCAGCAATCAGGCTTATAAATGTTGATTCGTAAATAAATTGAAGCATTAAGTTTGAACGGCTCGATCCCAGTAGTTTTTTAAGACCTACTTCACGGGCTCTCGCAATGCTGCGGGCAGTCGTTACATTTATGTAGTTTATTGTTGCTATGAGTATAATAAACAGGGCAACGAATATCATTGCAATTACTGTCTGAAAATTACCATGGACAACTCCCTGTTCAGTTGCTGCATCGTTAAAAAAGTAAATATCTCTGAAAGGCCTTAGCCAGTAATTCGCCGGATTATCATCAGAGTTATAGATCCCTGTTTCAACAAGCTTGCTATTGATTTTATCAGTAAGAGCGTCCGGGTTATTCGTGCTTAATACGTAATACCCCATATAATTCTGTGTGCCGCTCAACCTAGTCATGAATTGATCATTTCCGTTATACCAGATATCTTTTAACATACCGAATTTCACCAGCATGTCGAACCTAAGGTGTATATCATCCCTTTCTTCAATAACTGCTGTAACCAAGAGAGGGTAATCATTATTATAATTAATCAGCTTTCCCAGCGGGTTTTCCCCACCAAATATCTTTTCGGCGAGCCTGTCTGTGAGAATTACTGAATTCGGAACGTTTAATGCTGATTCGGAACTTCCATATATGAAATTGTAATCAAATACTTCGAATGGTTGTCCGTCAATAAATAACACTCTTTCTACAGTATGATATTCACCCTGATAATCCACCATGCTTTCCCAGTAGGTTCCTCCAATCCTTGTATATGATTCAACTTCCGGGAACTTCTCTGCCACCCAGGGAATTATTCCACCTGCCATAAGAGCCCCGTTTGATTTCTCCATCCTGTAAATCTTATCATAATTGCCCTGCGATTTATCAACGTTCATCTGGGCACTGACATAAATAAGGATGAATATCGACACTATAAAAGCAAGACACATCCCCAGGATGCTGATAATACTAATCCTGATATTCCGGAATACCGATTTTAAAGAATACTTAAATAAATACTTTATGTTGCCTGACATTTTTATATATATTGGTTGTAATAAAGACCTGTTCTTTTTTCAATTGTTAAATTTGTTTTTATATTTCTTATCACTACATAATATAGACTTGCATGGATTAACTTGTTACAGAAATATCAGTGTTTTCCACGAGTTGCACAATAGCTCTGTAAAGCGCTCAATTTATCTGTCTGATCCTGGTTAATTTATAATGCCCGGTTATGGACAAAATATGCTTCTTGAATATTTATTGGAATTCTCTTGTTTTTATCTTAGAATTCGCATCTGTTCAACCATCCACTTGAATGCTGAATTGAATCTTACTCTATGCAGCTAAAGAGTAGAATGATTTAAACGTACTTTGCTCTTGAGTATTCAGCTGACCCTTCCTGATCATATGGACTATCTCTATTCCTGTAATTGTTCTTCTTGCTGACTCAAAATTCTTAAACCCTAAGCCCTGTTGAATTCTCCATGCCTCAGCCCGTTGATCCTGGGCCTTGCTGCTTAATAATTCTGAAAGCAGTAAAATGCTGATAATTGTAATCTTTTGCATAATAGATATTTGAAATTAAATGTTCGTCTTTTTTATGACCAGTCTGGTATTGACTTAGCCTGGTGCAGCGCAAGCCACCTGGAGAGTATCTGAAACGCTGAATTATTGATTACCTGTGTATTACTCATACCCCAGGCTATCCACGGGCTTGGCTGTAGCGGCTTTTATTGTTTGATAACTCATAGGTAATAATGCAATAATAAGAGTTACTGCAGAAGCTAAAAGGAATGGTGTTATTGACAGGTTAATATGGTATTGAAATTTATCAGGAAATTAATTATTGTATCTTATTTATCCACCATTAAATCATTTATATCTTAAGGTTACTGAAGGATTGGTTTAAGCAATTTTCAGTGTTATGTAACTAACTTACTTATTCAGAATATTTTTTCTTTTCAGTCGTGGTAATGTAATTAAGGTAAAGTTATACAATTCTTTGTGCACTTTAATTTTCACCCATTAACTGTCCGAATTATTTAATGACCTACAATTAAGACCTGTTGAGTCTTATCTGAGCCTAACATATGTGGAAGATTATGTTGCTTATTCTTGTTTTAAAGAATCCACAGGGTTTACTAACGATGACTGATAGGCGTGACAACAAACAGTTAACATAACAATTATAAAAGCTATAAAGCCAGAAATAATAAAAGTTGACCAGTTGATACTAATCCGATAAGCAAAATTATTTAACCAATTATTCATGAAATACCAGCACGTTGGAATGGCAATTACAAAAGAGATTAGCGTGAGTTTTAGAATTCTCGTAGTAAAGAGAATAAAAATAGCTGAAGCACTTGCCCCATTTATTTTTCTGACGCTACTTTCCTTCATTCTTTTTTCAGCCAGATAGGCGGATAGACCAAACAGCCCCAATGAAGCAATGATGATGGCTAAGATTGTAAATATAAGCGTGATATTTCCAGTTCGTAGCTCCTCATAATAGATATTTTGAAATCTATCTTCAAAAAAAGAATAGCTGAAAGGCTGATTCGGTAAGTACTCTCTCCATTTAGATTCCAACAACTTAACTACCTTATCTAGGTTTTCAGACTCGTAGCGAAATGTCATGATATTTTCATCTCCGCTACTTATATACATGAGCATTGGGGCGATGTCTTTTTTTAGAGATTCATAATGAAAATCCCCTACAACTCCAATAATTCTTAATTTTTCCCTCACCCATCCTCCATTCTTATACACGGTACAAGTAATAAAATGATTTAAAGGATCGTCCCAACCGAACATTTTAATTGCTGCTTCATTAAATATTACAGCCGTTGAGTCTGTTCTAAAAGAAGGAGAGAAGTCTCTGCCTTCAGTGATTTCAAATCCCAGTGTTTTGATGTAATCGAAATCAATAGTCCAATGTGGTAAAATATGCATATTTTTTTCATCACCATCCAGCATAACTCCTGCACGCATTCCATTTGATGGTACAGGTAAGGATGAAGAGATTGTTCCACTGATAAACTCAGGATGTCTCAGTAATTCAATTTTTAAAGATTGGGCCCGGTCTCCTAACAAATTACAACTATGCAAACATATCAGGTTCTCTTTATTGAAACCTAATTTTTTATTATTGATATAGTTTAGTTGCTGGTAAATTATTAAACTACAGCTGATTAAAGCAATAGTCGTTATCATCTGGACCAGTACTAAAATATTTCTGAAGTGCTTCCCATTTTTATTTGTACCAAACCTGCCTTTCAGAGCCTGAATGGGTTTTATAGAAGAGAGATAAAAAGCAGGATAACTTCCGGCTATAATGGTGGTTAATATAATGAAACAACTAATGGAAACCAGGTTCGACAAGTTCAGGTAATTGATATCTATTTCTTTTCCCGAGAAATTATTAAAGTAGGGCAAGGCCAATTCAATTAAAATAATTGAAAGTGAACAAGAAATAACAGTAATGAGAAGTGCTTCAAAAAAAAATTGAAAAACAATTTGCTTCTTTGTTGCACCCGCCGTTTTTCTAAAACCTATTTCTTTAGATCTGGCTTCAGACTTAGCAGTTGACATATTCATGAAATTGATACATGCGATAAGCAGTATAAATAATGCAATAGATGAGAATATATAAACATATATAATGTCATTATTCGGGCTTATCTCATATAATAAATCAGATCTAAGATGAATATCAGAAATAGGCTGTAATTCATAGTAAGAACCTTCGCTTATATAATCTTCAAAGCTTCCTTTATAGTATTTTTGCATTACGGGCCAATAATATTTCTCTAATAATCCCTGGATTTTTAAACTCAACACACGAAGATTGGTTCCCGGCTTAACTGTTATATAGGTATAATATTCCTGTTGATCCCAGTTAACTATTCTACTGCTGGCTAAAGTTTCCATCGCCATTATCGCATTAAACTTAAAATGTGAATTATCCGGAAAATCTTTGTAAATACCCGATATTAAAAATGAACTTTCCCCAATAAGAACGTTTTTCCCAATTGGATTCTCTGTATTAAAGTGTTTCTTAGCAGTTGATTCGCTTAAGGCAATTAGGTTGGGTTTATTTAGAATAGTCTTATTATTACCATATATCAATGGAATAGTAAATACCTCGAAAAATGTAGAATCAGCATATCCCATATTGATCTCAGGAATAATCTTATTATTATAGGCAATGCTCTGATTATTACTTTGTTTTAATCTACAGAATTTTAGTATTTCGGGATATTCCTTACACATCGTTTCTCCCATTGAATGAGTCGTTATAGCCACACTTTTTATGACACCGTTGGAACTGGAATGAAAAACAACCCTGAAAATGTTTTTATGATTGGTATGGTATTTATCAAAACTTAATTCATCCTGAACCCAGAAAAATATCAGTATTGCTGTTGCCAAACCTAAAGACAATCCAAGAATATTTAGAACTGTAAAGAGTTTATTTGCGAGAATATTTTGAATTGCTGTTCTTATGTAGTTTCTAATCATGATTATACAAAATTTATTGATTCAATTGGGCATTTAGCTGACGATTTCAGCCCATTTGAACTTTTTCAGAATAACCCTCCTTAATAAATAGAGTTCCCAAACGCAAATAAAACTGGTCTTAATCCGGATAACGAAGAATACCCTCTTTCCCTACCATCTCGTATGAAGCTACATTTCCTTCATCATGTTAATCGGCAAACAAACCAAACAAAAGATATTCAATAATTAAATGTTCTTCTTTATTTATGATCAGTCTGGTATTGACTTAGTATGATGCAGCGCAAGCCACCTGGAGAGTATCTGAAACACTGAATTATTGATTACCTGTGTATTACTCATACCCCAGGCTATCCACGGGGTTGGCTGTAGCGGCTTTTATTGTTTGATAACTCATAGGTAATAGTGCAATAATAAGAGTTACTGCAGAAGCTAAAAGGAATGATGTTATTGACAGGTTAATATGGTATTGAAATTTATCAGGAAATTAATTATTGTATCTTATTTATCCACCATTAAATCATTTATATCTTAAGGTTACTGAAGGATTCGTTTGAGCAATTTTCAGTGTTATGTAACTAACTTACTTATTCAGAATATTTTTTCTTTTCAGTCGCGGTAATGTAATTAAGGTAAAGTTATACAATTCTTTGTGTACTTTAATTTTCACCCATTAACTGTCCGAATTATTTAATAAGCTCCGATTGTTAGGTCATCTATTTGGTGGACAAATTAAACTCACACAGCCCACATCCTCAATCCAATCCATCCATTAAAAAGAAAAATAAACAGCCATACCGTTAATGATAGGTAAAGAAGAAGCAAATAATATTTGTATACGGACACTTTTAAGCTCTTATAAGATTTAAAGAAATAGAATAAACTAATCACTGAGAATAATCCAAATAATAAGGTTGACATAAATACTCCGAATGTGTATACATTCAAATAAGCTACCTTATAAATATTTTGCATTTGAAACAGATATCCACCGACTATGTAAAGACCTATACCAAACATCAGAATGGTCAGTGATGGTAACCCAACGAGTAATAGTGTTTTCAGGGTTGTTTTTTTAGTAACTAAACCAATTATAAGCAGTACTGAAATTATCAATGACGAAAGGCAGATTAAAAGGGTTCCGAACAGTCCGATTAATTTTAACCAATGAAGAATAGTTGTCTCCTTTTCATAATAAATACCTCTTAAAAATAAAATGGGATTATTATCTTTATCAGCAGTTAATATACAAGTTGCCTGAGCATCCCATAGCTCTCTAAATTGAAAGTCGGTTACTGGTATAAGAAGAAGATCATTGCTTAGAAGTGGCCTGAAATAAAGGCTGTCATTCTTAAGGATAAGTTTTCCACTTCCCATCAGATCATCTATAAATGAGAACAACTCAATCTGACTATTATTTGCCTGATAATATCCTAAGAAAGGAGATATTTTTGTTTTATCTAATAGCTGTTCTGTATCTGGTTGACTATCATTTTCTTTTGCAGTAAGATATTTTGCAATAAAATTTGAAATAAGTCTGTTACTTGCTGTTGTATTATTGGAAATAAATATACCGATGTCTAAATCCTGGTTAAAGTAATAATTTGAAACAAAACCAGGGATGCGACCACTATTACTGAAAAATGGAACTGATTTCTCTGGTGAAATGATTATTTGTCTGTATTCCACACCTTTACCATAACCTATATACAGACCAGCCTTTGTAGCAAGAGTACTGTTGGGTCGTAAAATTTCATCTATGGTTTTTTCCTTAAATACTTGCTGGGTACTGACCCTTCCGTTATTTAACCAAAACTGTAGAAATTTTGCCATGTCCTGAGCTGTGGAGCTAATCCCGCCAGCTGCATTACCATATAAGGGAATGGGATCGATTTCAATGAATCCCTTATTATCGAGAACATACCCAGAGGCACAATTGTCAGTATCACTCCTTTGTTCAAAAACAGTTTGAGTCATGCCCAGCGGTAACAGTATATTTTGCTTTAGATACTCTTCATACCGCATACCGGTTACTTTGTAAATGATATAACCAAGTAAGGCATAATTAGCATTAGAATATGAAAAACGTGTAGATGGCTCCCAACGCGAAATAAAGGATTTTTGATATTTTCTTATTTGTTCAAGTGGAGACAATACTTCATGGTAAACATTTGCAAATGCTGAAAAATGCGAATCATCAAATCCCGAAGTATGTTCCAGGAGATTTTCTATTGTAACAGGATTAGTCATTTCCCACTTGTTTTCAATTTCTATTTCAGGGATAATTACATTTAATCTTGTATTAAGAGAAAACTTATTTTCCTCAACCAGTTTCATAATAGCTAAAGCAGTAAACGATTTTGTTACGGAACCCAACCAGAAGAGTGTATTTTCATTCACTGGCTGATTTTGTATGATATCATATTTGCCCAAACCACCGGTCCAAATCATTGAATCCTTGTTTACTATCGCAATTGATACTCCAATATACTCGCCATTGTTGATCAAATGCGTTAAGGAATCCTTCAAGGCATCCAACTGATCCTTTTCTAAGGTTTGAGAATTAGATACGAGGGGTGCTGTAGTTAAAAATGAGATTAGAAAAATATTGGATAATATTCTATTCATCCTGCCCTCCAATAATAAATAAGTTCAAATTCAGAATTTATCTTGCTTATAACCAATAAATAACCTGGATACAGTCTACTGCCGCAAAGTTATTCAGTATCGTCCGATCCACTTTCTTACAGAACGCTTGTACTCAAGATAACCGGCTCCAAATAAGGCTTCTAGCTGACGCTCTTCCCGGGGAATCACTACAAAATTGAATACAGACCAAAGAAGTAAAAACATCACCAAAACTGCAGGATTAGAATAATAGATTACCCATCCGATCCACGCAAATAATCCTGACAGGTACATGGGATTCCGGGAAATCTGATAGGGACCTGCTGTTACAAGACCCGGTGGAGAAAAACCAAGACGTACCGAGGTATGGTAGCTTCCATAATGAAAAACCAGACACCATATATAAATAGCAATTCCAATAACAACTATAAACAAACCTATATGATTCCACCAAACCGGATATCCCTGGTCAGGCCATCCAGGGCGAGGGCCAATCTTTGCAATAAGCCATGGTAGAACTACCTGAATAAGCAGAACAATAAAGGCCCAAAAAAATGGAATTAGCCGTTTCGGAAGAAGCATCTTGTGATCTTTTTTACTCTTTATTACTGGTTTACTGTTCTTTAAGAATTTTTATTTTTATAGGGTCCTGGTTTACCCAGAACAATGCTATGTGCAAATACCCAGGTAATTGAAGAGACAAAGCACATCCATTCCCAAAACACAGGTGTGTCCCTGCTGACAATTCCCTTTAAACTTAGCACAAGCAGAATAGCAAAAACAATAAAGAGGAGTGCTGTTATAATGCTTACTACTGAAAGTATTCTTGGTATCTGTTTAATAGACCATTCCACAAGAAATATCATAATCTGCAAAAAAACTGTACCAAAGAAATACAGAGCAATACCTGTCTTATGTATCGAGGGGGCAATATGAAATGGTACTGCAGTCATAAATACTGTACCACAGCTTGAAAGAAAGCCTATAAACAATATAAAGACCACTATACCCCTACTCATTCCCAAATTAAAAAGCCGCAGAACCACTAATACCAGTATCAGGTAGCGCAAAGGAGCAGAAATAAGTGTGCCGGAATTGAAAATAATCTGAGGCCAGCCTGAAGTATCCCCAATATCACTGAGATATGTCCTGAAAATGGAAAAATCAGGATGATCAGCATAGTAAACCAATGATGCTATAAGAACAAAGGATAATGCCCATACTCCGGTAACTATGCCAACGATCTTTAGTGATCCTGACAGATTTAGAAAATCCTGATTGTTCTCTTTTCGTGTCATACAATCCATATCAATCTTCTTAATTTTTGATTATATAATGTTTTCGTTTATTCACACATTAGTAATAACAGGCATAAAATCATTGACCTGTTTGAATCAATCCTGATTTTGAATCCCTGGTAAATATTATTTATGCCACATACTTATCTTTTATTCATACCTCAGGCTATCCACGGGGTTGGCGCGTGCTGCTCTCACACTAACCAGGTTAACGGCAAAAATGGAAATGAAAAACAGTATAAGAAAGGCCAGGGCAAAAGTTAAAAAATCAGGCTCAGCTCTATATGCATAGCCTTCAAGCCATTTTCTCATAATAAAATAGGCAACCGTTGCCCCGATCAGAAATGAGGCAAGGATCATAATAACATAATAGCTATTTAACTGGTATAGAATATCACTGATCCTGGCTCCATTTACCTTACGAATTCCTATCTCTTTAACTTTTCTGTTAACCATCATATGAGTTAAACCAAATAGTCCAAGCGATGAGATAAGAACAGCAATAAATGATGCAATGCCCATAATATAACCCCATCTCTCCTCATGTCCGTAACGGCCGGACAGCACCTCGTCGAAAAAGGAATATTCCATCTCTCTTCCCGGGAAAAAACTGTTCCATATTCCCTGCATCCTCTCAATCGTTTTTTCACTAGCCCCTTCCTGATATTTAATATGAAGGTATGACAGCTTTTCATAATCACTGTCGGGCATCAGAATTAAAGGTTTTATTGACTCGCTCATTAAGTCAAAGTGATAATCTTTCACCACTCCTTTTATATACTTTTCACCCATCGTAGTAATATTAGCTATGGAACCCGCCTTCTGCTCCATACCCATTGTCCTGAAGAACTCCTCATTTACAATTACTTCAGTGTTTCCGGAACTTAAGTTGTCAGCTGTAAAATCATCACCGTCAACAAGTGAAAGGCCCATAGTCTTAATATAATCATTATCAACCCTAAGCATCCGTATGTAGTAAGTATCACCTTTATCATTCTTAACCCTTCGGACGGAGCGTCTCCATTCATATCCCTTATCAATTCCTGTAATTGATATAAATTCCGGGTATTTTAATAATTCCCCTTTCAGTGCAAATGTCTGATCATCAGTAAAATCAGACGGAATTGACAGTTCAATCATATTCTCAGAATCCATTCCTGTTGGTTCCTTTTTAAGAAACTGTGTTTGTTTGAATATCAGGATTGATGAAATAATAAGCACCGTAGCAAGAAAATACTGAAACGCAATAAATGTGCTACTGAGAAATGCTTTTGCTTTATTTTCTGATTTTTCCTTTAGCAGTAAAAATGCTTTGTGCTTTCTTATGTTCATATAAACAGGGATAGTAATCAGAGTGGTTGTGAAAATCGAAATAATGGTCAGCAAAGAGACTACTATCGGTAAATAATGTTTTGCCGTGCCAATGTTTCGTTGAAGCAGTTGCCCGAATTGATGCAGACATAAATTAGCAATTAACAATGCTAACATAATACTCACTAAAGCCAGAAGGAATATCTCAAACCAGAAGATGAACGTGATATTAGAGCCGGATCCCCCGAAAACTTTTAGCACTCCCATTAATTTCATCCTTTTTATAGTCTGTCCTGAAGATAAGAGGAAGAAATTGATCACTGCCGTTGCCAGGATAATGAACCCTATAAATGACAATATGACTGAAAAAGATTTTTTACTCCCTTCATAATAACCACTACCTCTGGGGTTAAAATATATATCTGAAAACGGAAGCAGAGTTGCCTTAAAACAATCAGGCATATTCATCATTGATCCATCTGACTGCATATCTGAAATTATGTTTTCGTAATACTCCCGTGTTAAGCGGGCAATATTTTCCCCCGTATTCTCCACATCAGATTCTGATAACAGCTCAACGAAAAGGAATGAATTACCGTAATTATTGTTTGACTGGCCAAAATATTCCTGGTTCTCAAAATTGATGAGTGCATCAAATTGCAGACTTGAACTGGCAGGAACATCGTCAATGATTGCTGTAATACGGAATACCTTATCCCCTGCGTTCAGAAATACAATTGGTTTGCCAATAAAATCCCGGAACGTTTGTCCTTCTGTACTAAACAACTTTTCAGCCAGTCTTTTTGTTATTATGACCTCATCAGGGGAATCTAATAATGTGCTATTATCACCTGCAATAAGAGGGAATGTAAACATTTCCAGGAAATCAGTATTTACTATTGCAAGCCTCTCGCTATAAACATTCTGCCCGTATTTGATAAGTGACTGCCAGCCTATCCTGTAAGTGGATGCATGTATCACCTGTGGAATATCAGATTTAATCCTTCCAGCCAGTTTGTGATCATGAAGGTTAAAGGTATATACTTTATCTTCTGCTATTGCCACATCATAGTCCAGCCTGTATATATCTTTCCCCTTCTCATGAAACCGGTCAAAGCGGAACTCATTTATAACATAGAAGATAATCAGTATGGATGCAGTAAATGCAATGGTCATACCTGAAATATTTATCAGAGAATTTAACTTTTCCTTTCGTACGTTTCTTAGCAGAAGGTTTAAAAAGAATAACCTGAGTTTCATGGCCGTATGTAAAATTTTATTATCAATATTTTTATAAGATCAATCGATAGAGAGGACAAACCAAACTGACTATTATAGATACAACACATACTAAGCCCAGCTCCTTAATAAGTATAAATATATTGCTCGGGCTGAAGCCCCCTGAAAAATCCCAAAGCAGAACTGTTTATTACAGGTCAACAATAAAGCGGTTGTTATCTATTCTAACTCCGGAGTACTTCAACTGAATGGAAACGCCATCTTCTTTAATGGATAGTTTCTTATCCTCAGGTTTCCACTCTCATTACCGGCCATAAAAATAAACCTGTCGAGTATCATAGCCATCCACCTACCTTCAACATAACCAAGATCACGCACACCGGCCGGTGCTATATCATCTGTTATATCCATAACAGCATGAGGGTGCTGATCACGTGCTCTTTTTTCTATATAATCCGATAAACCCTCCGAAAGCTGCAGCTCATTCTCATAATTGGCAAATTCGTAAGGTACAAGGTCGAGTCTTTCCTTTCTTTTTTGCAAAATCACCAGCTATTTGAATTATTCTGATTTTAATACTTTCGTCGGATTAAGATAAGCCACCTTAACAACTGTCCATCCTGTTGACAGGACTGAAATAATAACAGCAATAAGAAATGAAATTGCATAAGCAGCCAGTCCGATATTTACATGATAAGCAAAGTTTTGCAACCAGCGGTTCATAATAATATATGATAAAGGCCATGCAAATACTATGGCAATTAGTATCCATTTAGCAAACTCCTGAGAAAACAAAGCCATAATCCCTGCGGGTCTTAATCCCTGAATACGCCTGATAACCATCTCCTTAGTGCGGCTCTTGGTGGTAAATGAGGAAAGACCGTATAGTCCAAGACAGGCCAGCAGTATTGCTAATAATGTTGAAAAGATAAGGATACCTGCCAGCCTGGTGTCACCTTCATATCGACTTTCAATTATCTCTGCCAGTATATAAGAAGTATTAAGGTATAGGGGCGATGCATTGCTGAAAACATTATCGATAAACTTCCTGGTTTCAACTTCCCGCCCGGGAAGTACCTTTATAGAAAAATGCCTGGCCCCCTGCATCTCCGGACCTCCTATATTTGTATTAAAAGCCAGTGGTTCCACAGGCTGATAGAGTGAGTGGAAATAAAAATCTTTCATAAGGCCAATAACTATACCTGATTCCCTTCCCTCATCAAATGATAATCTTTTGCCTACAGGATCATCCCATCCAAGACGTGCAGCAGCCTTTTCATTAATAATATATCTGCTCAGTGTATCAGTAGCATGGTCAGCTGAGAATTTTCGTCCTTCCAGCAAGGTCAAACCATAGAAATCAAAGAAATTGTAATCAACCCCGGCCCTGTAGATATTAACCTTTTCGTTTTCTTCTTTTCCTTCCCAGTATGAAGTATGATTTGAGGTGATAGCTGAAGGCAGGTTAGTGGAAGTTGTGATATCCATGATTGAAGGATTGGATTTTAATCTTTCTATAATAATATCAGGATTATCGCGTATTGCAGGATCCCTTACATAAACAGTCACTATATTGTCGCTATCAAAGCCAAGATCCATTTCCCTGATAAACCTGAGTTGTCTTAACATTATAACTGTAGCAATAATGGCAATGAGCGAGATAATATATTGTGATATTACCAAGGTATTCCTGAGAATCTTTGTATTTCGCTTTCCTGAGAAGCTATAAAACACTCCTGTGAGTAAATTAAGCGGATTAAACCTGGACATATGTATTGCAGGGTATAGACCGGCTATTAGTCCTGTGATAAATACGATCAGGAATATCCATCCTATATTGGCAGACTCATACATCAGAGCGAAAGATAAATCTCTCTGAACAAAATTATTGAAAGCAGGAAGGCATAGCCAGGCAATTATAATTGCCAGTACCAGGCCTGTTAAAGAATGAAGAAAAGCCTCGCCCAGTCCCTGAAGAATAATGGTTAAGCTATCTGCTCCTGTAACTTTTTTTATACCCACTTCTTTAACTCGTGAGTATGATCTTGCAGAAGCCATATTCATATAGTTAAAAATAGCCAGAAGGAGAATAAATATGCCTATTGATGAGATGAGATAGAGGTATTTTACATCATTCTGATTGCCAAGTCCGGTATTAAAATTTCCACCAAGGTGGATCCCTGAAAGTGCTTGAAGTATTAATTCTAATTCTTGCATATCTTCATCAAGATATGTTTTTACTATAGCTTGTAATTTAGCATCAATATCTTCCGGGCTTATGCCATCATAAAGCCTGATATAGGTCTGAAAGGAGAAGGAATTCCATGCATCGGTTTTATCCTTTCCTCCATTTATACTGTATAAAGACTCAAAGCCCGTAATAAAATCGTAGTGGAAATGTGAATTATCCGGAACATTTTCTATTACCCCCTTTACAGTATAACTGCACTTATTATCTGCTCTTATAACTTTGCCAATAGGGTTTTCCTCGCCAAAGTATCTTTCAGCAGCCCTTTGGGTAACAAATAATGAAAAAGGCTCATTAAGACATGCATTGAGATCCCCACTTATAACAGTTACATCAAATACATTGATAAAATCAGGATCAGCATAAAGCAATCCCCGTTCAGTTGTTTTATTATTATTGTATTCAAATACTGACGTACTTATATCAAACTTAGTGGCAAACTCAATCTCAGGAATATCCCTGACCAGTACTTCTTTCAATGTACCTGGACAGATCAGGAATATGTTGCTTCCATCAAAATAATTATCCGGCAGCCAGTTTGCAACCCTGTATATAGTTTTGTAGTTACTGTTGTGTTTATCGTAGCTCAGCTCATACCTGACATAGATTAATATCATAACAGCACAGGTAATTCCAAGTGCTAATCCAAGGATATTTATTGGTGATAAATTCCTTGGCTTTGGTCTTATTGATTTCCAGGATATATGATTTCTCATTACTTATAAGTTTATGGTAGCATTAGCTTATTAATAATGGTAATAGAAAGAATTTTTGCATGACAATCAACGGCTAAGACTGATCACCCGGATTCATTAAAAGCTATGTCAGGCACATAAATACCTAACTTTTTAAGTTTTAGTTATTAATAATACTGTATGCAATTAATTTCGCTAAGATGTAAATTGGTTAGATAATCAGTATTATCGGAAGATAAGATGAAAATGATCCATGATTATTATAAAATGACGTTGAAATATATTCATCTTTTATTTTTTTTGATTTTTGGGTGTTTCTGAAAGCTGTTTTTGAATGGTTTCTAAGCATTGATTTTTGCTATATTTTCATGAATGGTATATAAACTCAATGATTCATTTTCCTAATTACGTTGTTATTGAACTTCATTGCGGATATGTTGCCATTTTCATCGGTCCCAAATACATAATATTTACCTAATGAACCATCGTTTCTAACCTGACGGAAAACATGGTCTTTAATATGCCTCAATTGTATAAGTGAAGGTAAAGGCCTTGAATTTACAGGAAGCCATATTACAGAAAGGGCTCCATCCCATTTAAGAACCTGGGCTTCTGCCCATGATCTGTCGGCTGTGTAATACCCGGTATAGTCTTCCCATTCTGACATTTTCTTTTCATTTTCCTTGCTGTTCGATTTTCTAATGGCTTGAGCAATTATATCATAAGTATCCATCGCTATTCCCCACTGTGGAGCATCATAAGCATTGAACATAACTACTACAGCGATTTTTTCTTCCGGTGAAAGAATGATCTGTGATTTGTAACCAGCAGCACCGCCTTGATGACCGATAATATCCAAATCTCCCAGGTACCAATATGTAAATCCATAGCCCCATTTGGGATTTTCCCATTGGACAGCTTGCATCTCTTTGAGCGTCTCTCGTTTTAGGATATCATTGTCCTGACCATCAAGAACCCGAAACTGCCACATAGCAAACCGGGCAAGATCCCTGACAGTCGAACCAAAACCCTCCGCAGGTGCCATAGCTTTTGTATCAAGACCTGGGATTTCAACACGGGTGCCTTTCCTTGGCCAGCGTCCATATCCTTTTGCTGCCTTATTTCTGAAATTCTTATCCTGGAAATTTGTAGTCGTATGATCTAAATTCATCGGTTCCAGTATGTATTTTTTAACGTAGTCAGCATAATCCATTTTTGAAACGACTGATATAATCTCTCCGAGTAAGGCATAACCGGTATTCGAGTAGTTGAATTGCGTATTTGTTGCATAGCCTAATTTAATATTTTTTACTCTCCTGATAAATTCTTCTCTGCTCGGAAATAGCTCATTTGGATCAGACCATACTGTTAAATCGGGTTCAGTGAGTAAACCACTGGTATGCCTGAGTAAATCCCGAATAGTTGGTTGTAAGGAATCAGTCTCAACAGGTACTGGTGCGAACCAGCTCAGGTATTTGGAGACCGGATCATCCAAATATAGCTTACCCTTATCCCGAAGCTGCATTATCGCGATGGCGGTAAACTGTTTAGAGATTGAGGCAATGCTGTAGTATGTGTCAGATGTTGCTTTCACACCATTTTCAACATCTGCGTATCCGAATCCCCTGGTGTAAACAATATCCTGATCATGGACAATTGCAATCGAAACTCCCGGGAGACGATTGAAGTCCAGTACTGATTCTATCCATACCTCCAGCAGATTCACTGCTTCTACGAACTGTCTTGATTCAGCCAGATTCTCCTTTTCTTGTCCTCTCACAAACCCCATTGAGAGTATGATAGTAAATATCAAAGTAATTGTGACAAATCTGAAATACTTCATTTTTCTTGTCTTATTTATTTTAAATTAATTGGTTTTATTTCTTCCCCAAAGTAATTGCAGGCTATACTTCCGGGCAGGCAATGATCTTCGCATCCACCCAATAGATTCTCAATGCACCATTTTCATCGTTACGTATAAAAAAGAAATATTTCTTATCAGATGTGACAAAAGGACATGTTTCATTTCTCCAGGGTGCATTGATTTCCGGACCCATATTTTTTGCCTCGCCCCATCTACCATCTTCACCTCTGTAACTGATATAAAGATCAGCGTGGCCGATTGTTCCTCCATGGCGGTCGAATATGATAAAATCTTCACCCGGTGAGATATATGGACAGCCCTCATTATTTTGTCCATTGATGGCACTTCCAAGGTTCACCGGTTCAGTATACTTATCATTCACATATTCAGACATGTAAATATCTTTATTACCTTGTCCATTTTCAGCGCTGAAGTATAAATTACCATTTGCGGCAACCGAATGCTGCCAGTGCAAATCATATTTATTTACTTTCAAATCCAATGGTTCCGGATGAGACCAGCCATTACCGGTTTTTTTCACTAACCATATATTTTCTTTTTTAAAACTTCCGGTACCTTTCACAGGTTTAAATGAAGTAAAAAACAATTTCGTGCCGTCAGGTGATAAAGCAGGGTCTCCTGTCCCCCAGAGAAATACAAAATCAATTTTTCGAGGAGCTGACCATGTATTGTTTTCCAATCTCATATACATAATTTGTCTGCCACCCATAATCTTCCAGTACACTTCCTTCCCGTCCGGAGAAAACATAGCAGTGCTATGGGCTTCAAAATTAAACACCCCTGGGCAAAAAAGAGCAGGTGTCATACCTGGTGGTTTCTGACCCAGGTAAGGGCCGGTGAGTTTTGGAAAAACCCTTTCTTGAGCGAAGACACTTAATGCTATAAACAGCATTAAACATATTATAGATAATCGTCCTTTCATTTATTGTTCTCCTATATTTATATCATCGAAACCGATACTGCGCAACCGGTCATTCCTGATCAAGGCCGCATTGCTGACTTCCCTCCAGAAAATCAGCCTTTTTCTTTTCAAGTTTTTAAACCGGAAGGGATATGTTATCCTGCCTTCGGCATCAACAGTGGGCTGGTTTTGAACATGAATATGAAGATGTGGGAAAAAGGTATTTCCGGAGTTGCCGATATATCCCAGAACGGTCCCTGGTTCGACAGTCTGGCCTATTTTAACCGGGGTCATTATATTATTTCTACGCCAATCGAATCGGACAGAAAGTCCTTTCCACACGCCATTCTTGAAATTGTATTCTGAGAATACCTGAATCGCCTCATCGACAGTCGAACATTCTACTATGATCTTCGCTGACAGCCCCCCAAGAGTCAGATTTGTCGGGATCACGCGGCACTTTCACTTCTTCTGCCATGGCAAAATCATAAAGAAGCCTTTAATGTTTTTTTACTCGTTTCGCAATGTCTCCACAGGATTGGCCGAGGCGGTTTTGAATACATGGTAGCTGACGGTTAAAATGGCGATCGTTAGCGCCGCCAGACCTGATACTAGAAAAATCAGAAAATTTAAATGAATGCGGTAAGCAAAGTTCTGGAGCCATCTACCCATGATGATCCACGACAGAGGAGCTGCTAATCCAAACGCCAGGATGATCAATGTGAGAAATTGGCGTGTAAGTAGCCAGACCGTAGTAGTGACCGACGCGCCCAATACCCTACGGATACCAATCTCCTTCACTCTTCGTTCAATAATGAAAGATGACAATCCGAACAATCCCATGCACGAAACGACTATGATTAGGACGCAGAACACAAGCATTACGCTTCCAGTACGCTGCTCGTTGAGATACAGACTTCTGCACTCATCATCCAGGAATGAATAATCGAACGGCAGCGATGGATTCACCGATGTCCAGGCTTCTTTGATAAAACGGATTGTCTCCTGCATGTCTTGAGTTTGGAGACGGACAGAAATATAGTTAACACCCCATCCTTTGGTGATACCGTATACTATACCCATCGGTTCCATCGACTGATGCAAAGACATAAAATGAAAATCTTTCACCACACCAATCACCTTTAGTGGAATGGGTCGTGTAAAGAAAAACGTGAGGTGCTTTCCTACAGGGTTCTGAATTCCGTATGCCCGAACCATATTCTCATTCATGATGATACCAGCGGTATCTGTTCCGAACTCCCGCGAGAAAAACCTCCCTTCCACCATCTGCAGATCCAGGGTTTTCAGATAATCAAAATCTGTAAAAAAAATATTAGCATCTAAGGTATCGGCATCCTCAGTCACCAGAAACTGCCGTGCGTTCCCCATACCCGGCAAATTGCCCGACGCTGAAACGGCCAGCACATCCGGGCGCTGCAATAGCCGCTGTTTGAGCGCTTCTGACTTCATTTCATTGGGACGCAGATTCTTGATGACCAGCACCTGATTCTTTTCGAATCCAAGATCTTTATTCTGAATCAAAGAAAGCTGTCGATAGACAACCAATGTCCCGATAATAAGTGTGATTGAAACGAGGAACTGGAAAACGACCATTCCGTCGCGGAAGAAGTTGGTGGATCGCTGTTTATCCACAGATAAACCCTTCATAACCTGAACGGGATTGAACGAGGAGAGGTAAACAGCCGGATAAATACCCGCCAGCAAACCGATCATCACAGCGAATCCAAACAGGCCAGGCAGGAAGACACTCAGATTAACACTCCCCAATACGATGGACCTGTTGCCGATTAGGTTATTAAATGCTGGCAACAGGATTAGTACCATCGCAAGACTGATGGCCATAGAGAGGAGACTTATCAACACCGATTCGCCCAGGAATTGGCGTATCAGTTGATTTCGTGAGGAGCCCATCGTCTTACGAATACCAGTGTCGCGCAGGCGATACATCAATCTGGCCGTCGTCAGATTCATGAAATTGATGCACGCGATAACAATCATGAAAATCGCCGCCGTAGTGAAGATAATGATATTCTTGTAATCCCCGTTCGTACCCAATTCGAACCGTAGATGAGAATGCAGATGGATGGATTTCAGCGGCTGCGTGATCCACCGGCGTTCATGATCGGGATTGCCATTATAGAAGTATTTTGTTTCGAAATCCAGCAGCTTTCGATCGAAAAGCTCGATGTCCGACGCACTGCGGAACATCACATAGGTGCTCATGAAGTTTTCACCCCAATTGTCCTGCCTATACCACTGCGATTTGTAGGAGTTGTTGGAAATAAGACATCGAAAATCGAAATGGGCATTTGCGGGGATATCCTCCATCACTCCGTCAATGCGGTAATCCCTATCGCCTATGGTGATGGTTTTATGCATAGGATCCTCTTCCTGGAAATATTTTTCTGCCATTGAGCGCGTGAGTACGACCGTATTCGGCTCCACAAGCACGGATGCCAGATCACCCTGTAGGAGTCGGAAGGAAAACATCTGGAAGAAATCATTCGTCGCACTCAGTATGGGCTCTTCGTAAAATATTTTATCGCCGCATTTTACTGGCTGCATCCTGTGATTCGCAAAACCGGTTGCATACTCGATTTCCGGGAAAACCCTGACAAAACTCTCAGCCATTGCCGGCGGAGTGCTCACCTCATCGCTCATTGTGATCCGGTATATGCGATCCGCATTGATGTTAAACCGATCGTAGCTCAATTCATACGCTACAAAAAGACCGATGAATATACTGCACGCAAATCCAACGGCCAGACCAAAGATATTAATTAACGTGTAACCCTTCTGCCTTTTCATTGTACGAAGGGCAATTTTAAAAAAAACAGAGACCGTCTCAGTCCTCTTAAAAAACGCAGACCTTTTATCAATAATCCATTTCATGATGGAGACAAAATTTAAAGTGATTAATTTTTAAAATGTTTCAGATCCATATCGAATTCTCATTCCTGAAGTTGTTTGAGCATCTTTTTAGCACTCTCGTTATTGGGGTTCAATTCCAGGGATTTCACATAATTCTCTATTGCCAAATCTTTGTTACCCACTTTCATGTAGGCATCACCGAGACCCTTATAGGCATCGGAAGACTGCGGATATTCCTCAAGGACATAATTGTACATCTCGATAGCTTCATTAAGCTTGTTGTACTGGATCAGCGTGTTACCGCCGGCAATAAGATATTCTTCTCCAAGGCAATACCTGGCCGGATTGGACTCTGGAGCATCCATTGCTTTTAAAAAAGCAATGGCTCCATCCTCTCCGGTTACTCCGTTTTGCAGTGCTTTTCTCAGCATCATTGTAACTACATAAGTCGCTCTATAAGTCTCTGCTGCAAAATTTTCATCTGGAAAGAGCGAAGAGATAAGAACAGTATGTTTACCCTTTTTTAATTCATCATGGATATTGAGTTTGACGACACGATCATAATCATGGAAATTGTAGATATAGACATCCCCCTTTGCAAGGTCGTGTATGTATGAATAAATTGTTACCGAAGAACCGTTATATGTTTCCATGTGGGTATCCGCCAGAATACGACGAAAGAGATCCAGGGATATTGTATCTGCCTGTTCAAACAATCTGGATGCAAGCCGGTATCGTGGATCGTTCGAAGTTTCAGGATCGGTTCTTGACAGCAGAAAATTTGTCGCAATCTGGTATGAATGCTCTCTTCTGATGACCCCATGCGGTTCTATGATGGCGGAATTGCCGAAACGGTCTCCGATCATATAATGTCCTTTCCACACGCCATCCTTGAAATTGTATTCTGAGAACACCTGGATCGCTTCATCGACTGTCGAACATTCCTCTATGATCTTCCCCGACAGCCACCAGCAATCAGACTTGTTCGGATCACGCGGCACTTTCACTTCCTCGGTCGTGGCATAGTCATAAAACAATCCTTTTTCGTTCACAGCGCCTTCCCATTGATAATCTTCCATTTTCGGCCAGCCGCTCTGTAATCCGAAACCCATGTATCCGAATTTTCCGTCTTTGGCCGGCTGGAACCAGATGATTGGGAAAGGATTGGTCCAGTCTTCATTGTTGCCGGCGAGTGAGTTAGCACCATCCGAGGCATATATGATCGTACAATGATTTTCATCAGATAATGAGGCTGTCGAAAGTTTCAGTGCTTGTGCACCGGCACCTTTTATTACTATTGTCAACAGAATAATGATAAGTATTCGGGTCTTCATTTTTTACCTCCTTTTATTAAAATTAATAGTTCTTAATTCTTCAATTATTCTTGCATCCACCCAAAGGATATTGTCATCAGCTTCGAAGAAGACATATTTTGGTCCATTGAGCGGATTATTAAAACCATCAACCAGGAAAGCCTGTTTCCAGGGCATAGGACTTTCAGCGATAAAGTTTTCATAAGTCTCCTGATTCCCATCCATGCTTAAGGTAATTATTTCAAAGCCTTTATCTTTATATCGTTCGTATACTTCTTTCATATATGGAAAGCTCTTTATACAAGGTATACAATTTGTAGCCCAGAAATCGACAAGAACTACCATACCTCCTCGCTCAGACAATGTAAATTCCTCATTATTTTTAAGTGTTACAGTGAAATCAGAAGGTCTATTCCCAATTCCAGCATTTTTCATCATCATATTAATAATATTATTGAATCCCTGTTTTTCTCTTAATGGTTCGAATTCTTCCATAGTAAGAAATCCTGAAGCAAACTTCCAGCCGGATTCCGCCATTTCCTTCATACACATAAATGCTTTATCATAATCTTTATCTTTCAGTGATTTATATAATAAATTATGAAGGGGGCCATTTTTAGATTCAATTACATCCTGTTTATACTCTTCCGGTGTAACTGGTAATGTCTCATCAATAAACTCCAAGCATTCTTCATAAAGTCCCAGTGAGAGTAATAATCTATATGTTTCAACATTAAGATCTGATGATGCAGGATACTTTTTTCTGGTCTCTTTTAGTAAATCAAGAGCTTTGTCGTATTTATCCTGTTGTTTAAACTCATTAACCTGAGATAATACTTTATCAATCTTGTTTCTCTATATGTGTTCTGAATTTGAATATTGAAATTATTTGCAGCAAATACCCTTATACCTGGAAGGGTACTGTAACCATAACTCTTTGTTCCTTGCATCTGGTCTCAGCCATTTTGCCCTCCAGATAAGAATTGTGAAGATCAAACAAAATATGACCAGTATAATCTCATAAATATCATCCGTACTCAAGCTGAATCCCGAATCCAATGGCTTATATGTCAATAATGTTCTTTGCAGGTAATCGGGCTTTGCCACACCGAAGATTGCGCCATATAACCAGTTCCACATGAAGTGTGTACCTATACATGCCCATAATGATCTCGTTTTATAATACAGTATTCCCAGCATGGCACCTGCGAATATTGTAAAAGTGACAGATATTACCGTTACGTCTTTATTACTTAAATGTGCAGCACCAAACAGCAATGAATATATAACCAGGGCAATCCATATATTGCTGCCTTCAATTAATGCCTGAAAAATATAACCGCGAAATAATACTTCTTCATAGCCTGCCATAACGATTACAACAAGCAGTGAGCACAAGAGATATAATAATGAAACAGAAGAAAACCCATTATATGTAAATGTAGCAAAGCCCAGAAGGTACAGGATAAGAGCGCTCAGTGGTATAATAATAACTGATATAAGCATGCCCAGGAGAAACTCCGGCAAAGCTTTCTTATATAATCCTATCCCCAATAGTCGGAGAGGTCTTTTATCAAGCCATTTCAATAATGCAATACCTGGTATTAATACACAGATTAATAAAAGAAATTTCTCTATAAAGCGATTAAGCAATAAAGAGTAATCACTTAATTCATCACCCTTAATAAAAATCAGATCGTCAAGTTTATCGACAAATTTGAAAAGTGCAATTACAGGAGCAATATATAATATCGTCCTCCATGCTGCACGTAAATGTCCGGATGAATTCCTGAATAATTTTTTTGTTTTCATTAATAATTTGTCTTTTTTATGTTTTACAATGAAAATAAATACTGGAATTTCAGAAAGAACTGCCTTCCTGAAGGAATAAAACGGATACTGTTCTCTTCATAATTCTGATAATCCTGTGTGGTACCCAGGCATAATGATGAAAACACATTAAACCTGTAATTAATAAGAGGGTATATATTAAAACTGTCATAGAATGAATTATACTGGCTTATAAGCCGCAGGTACATTCTCCGGTTAAAATGCAGTGTTGTCAGGTTCCTTGCTATAAACCCTTTATAGAAATTAAGGCCGGAATCCGTATCATTCAGCTCAGCAACTGACAAGCTGAATTCACTACTTAAGCGGGGAACAGGTTTTATTATAAACTGAGCAATAAAGTTATATCCCCTTCCTTCCAGGGGAATATCACTCCTGTAAATTTCCTTTCCAATCTCATATTCCAGGCCAAATTCCAGACCGCTCAAAGGGGCTGCCGTAATTGAAATACCCAGAGTATTTAATCCCTTAAAAAGCACATTATGAAACCTTTCTGAAATAATAATACCGCTCTCTATTGAAATATTTGTCTGTCCTATGGCTGCCAGAATAATTCCAGAGTTTATCTTTGATTTTTTTAACTGTCCGTCACAATTATAAATAAGCGAGCCGTTGGTGTAAATGAAGACCCTGTTTATTAACTTTTTCTCAGGATAAAACCTCAAGGTGTTCGTTATATAAGATTCACGGTAATTAACCTGGTGAAAACTGCCGTTATAAGATTGAAACGTAGGCGAAAAAATATTTTGGGTAAGAGAAAACTTATAATGCCTCCCTTCTCTCAATATTCCAAGGTGCATTCCCGTACCCGAATATATCTCACCATCAAAGCCGGCATTATAACCTGTTGATCCCAGTTCCCTGCCAGATAAAAACAGCAGTGTATCATTCAGTTCCCTGGTATTTGTCAGAAAAAGCTCACCGGAGACATACCAGTTATTCAGGAAACGGAACCTCCAGTCAAAACCAGCCAGGTTATTAGCTGCTTCACTGAAATTCCTGGTAAACACCATTGCTCCAATATAATTCTCCCTGCCCATATCGTAACGTATCCTCCCAATATTTGCCAATGAGTTCAAGCCTGTCGTTACCGTATTGCTTTCTTCCTCACCGGGTACTGTTATGAATGTGTTCCTGTCAAGGGCTGAGAGGCCATAATAGGACAAATTTTTATACTTTCCGTGAGCTTTAGCGGCAAACAGCGGGTTATTAATGGTACGGGAATAATACATTGGCGTTTCAAGCATGTCTTTACCAGACATAAAAAAGGGACGTTTTTCCCTGTAGTACAAAGCGAATGTAGAGTTTATACTTATCTGATCGGCATCCGATTCAATCTGGCTGAAGTCAGGATTTACCACAATATTAAGATTCAGGCTTGATGAAGGTGAGTATTGTATTCCCCCTCCTACCCTTCCCCTTATCTTATCGTTACTCATGGGTGATTCCAGGTTATAAACATCAGATTTTTCACCGGTCTGGTATGTCAGCACATATGGTAATATGTCCACCGATCCACCCGGCTTTACATTTTCCAGACCTTCAAGTATGCCCCCATCAGAAACAAAGTTCGGATTAGACCTGTCCATTTTTGTCCATGATGTTTTCACCCTGTTCTCCCTGGGTATATTTCGTATAAGGACAATTGTCCATGACTGTATATCGGTCTCTGGAAAATCAAGCTGTCTGAAAGGGATACACATCTCAGCTATCCAGCCGTCAGCGTCAATAGAAGCTTCAGAATACCATATTAAATCGTAGCTTGTATCTTCATTTCCCGGGGCGGTAAAGAGCAGGTCGCCCTGGATCCCATAGGGGTTCACAGCAAACTCATAACCACGTTGATAGTTATTATCCGTATCAATAGAGGCGATAACATAATCATCACTGAATATCTGGTCCCTGTTACATAAATGGGCCCTAATATCCGAGGCACAAGTGTCATAGCACCTGAAAGCAAGGTAAAGGCATTTATTATCATATAATGCCCTTACTTCTGTTTTATGGCCTGTACTGATATTATCCCCCGGGTATATTTCATAGATAAGCTCAACAGAGGGTGCCTTCATCCATAAGGGGTCATCAAGTTTGCCTGTTAATTCAGGTCCCTTATCCACCCTGACAATATTAATACTTGCAGGTATTGAATCATTGATATTAGCCTCAACAGTACCGGAGAATAAGGAAAATACTGATAATATTAAAATATACCTTAATACAGATAAGTTTTTAAAATCCATTAAAATAATACTTAATATTTATAAGACGATTTACTGCCCCTGTAATTATCACAATTCCGGAAGATCATTTTTTATCCTGTAATTATGATGGGCGGGATTAATTTCGATGTAGTAATGAATTTCTATTTCAGGATGTTTGGACAGCCCTCATTATTTTGTCCATTGATGGCACTTACAAGGTTCACCGGTTCATTATACTCATCATTCACATATTCAGACATGTAGATATCTTTATTACCTACATTTGACAGTTTGCTGAAACGGTTGGCGGTATGAAACGTTTGTAGTGCGGGTTTCCCTCTTATCTACTAACACCAAAAGCTGGTGCGTGCTAGATTGTTCTAATAACTGTTGACACCCAAATGTTTTATTACCGCATGTTGTGTGCAGTTTATTCATTTTCCATAAAATATATAGCAGGAATTTGATTAAATATATTATTTACCTCAAAATTATCGGTATTTGCCAAGATTACAATTACCGTATTATCAGCTACAAAACGATGAATAATTGATAAAAAACCATTTATCATTCCGTTATGACCAATCGATATTCTACCGTTTTCCCTTATTTCACGTCCCCATCCATAACCATATTCAGCAATATAAAAAGTAAACATTTTTTCTTTACTTTCTTTAGATAATAAAAAATCAGTATAAAAACTTCTATCCCACTTATACAAATCCAGAACTGTTGAATATAATCCTCCTGCGCCTTGGGGAACAGACATATCAATATAGTCAGCATTAACTATTTCATTAGATTCTTTAAGTATACTATAACCAGATGCACGGTTTTTTATGATCTTTTTATTATCGTATCCTGTATAATTCATGCCAAGAGGTTGAAAAATATGCTTATCAAGAAATTCTGAATATGTCAACCCTGATGCCTTTTCAATTATATAAGTTAGAAGCAAATACCCTGAATCACTATATTTGAATTTGCTTCCAGGCTCAAACTCCAATGGAAGGTTTTTAATTCTACCAATTAAGTCTGTTAAACTTGCTGGTAAACACATTGTAGATTCATAATCTGGCAATTTGGTATAATTTGGAATTCCGCTGGTATGAGTTAATAGATGATGTACTGTTATTCTATTTCCGTTTGGATAATCAGGAATGAAGTCTGATAATTTACTTTCTACCGATATTTTATTTTCCTCAGCAAGTAACATTATTGCTGTTGCAGTAAATTGTTTTGTCATAGATCCAATTCTATAAATAGTATTGGAAGAATTTGGTACAAAGTGCTCTAGATTTGCGTACCCATAACTTTTTAAGAATAATATTGAATCTCCTTTCGCAATTAATATGCTACCCATAAATGAATGAGATACTATTAATGGGTTTAAATATGAATCAATACTGTCCTCTAATTCTTTAGAATTCCAGTTTTGTCCAAAACAATCAAAGAAAATAGCAATAAGAGCAACAAGTGTAATAATTATTTTTTTTCTATTCATACTATGTCTTTTAATTGATTTGAATTATATTTCTTTTGTTAAAATTGCACATATCGGTTAAATAAACGCCTGTTTTAATGGCGTATATTTTTTGTTACCAAACGTATTTTCCCAACCAATTCTAATATCTACTTCTCTTTATCCAGGACGTAATAGCCCTGAAGGTTATCATCGTGAAGCTCGTTATTCTTTATGTGAATAATCCTGTTTTCCCTTACCCACATATTATCTCCAATATAGTTACAAAATGTATCTGTTGCGTGGGTATTCAAATTACTCAGGCAAAACCCATTTTGTAAGGGTTTTATCTCAATAGTCTAAATGCCTCTGTTTGTCAGTCCTGTGTAACAGCCTGCTATTTCTCCGGGTTCCACATCAGGGTTAACGCATTCATAATGTTCTTTATCAAGCAATTGCCAAAGGATACTGTCAGCGAAGTAATTAGCTGTTTTTGGACCGATTGTATTTACCAGGCAAATAATATAAAGATCTTCATCCGGAAAATACCTTGTATCAGAAAGGAAGCCAGGTATCTCACCACCATGTGATATTTCCCGATGTCCATAATTTATATAGTGAACTAATCCTTTAGCATAGCGGGTACAACTACTGTCATTTAGTTTTGCCGGTGCTATTAAAGAGTTATATAGTGAATCAGGTAATAAACCACCGCAATGCATTGCCCTCATCCAGGTCAATAAGTCCCCGGCAGAGCTACAGAGAGATCCTGCGGCATAAGGCCAGGTATGATTTAAGTAGGATTTTTGTATAAGATTATCGCCTAAGTAGTTATAGCCATATACCTTATTCCTGATAATTCCTGAAGTTGAGCTATAATAGGTATTACTCATCCCCAGTGGTTCAAAGAATTCGTCATGTAAAAAGTCCTCATATGCCTGCCCCGTTATTTCTTCAATAATCAATCCCAGGATGAAATATCCTGAATTACAATATATAAGCGCCTCGCCAGGCTCAAATAAGAATTCTTTCTGCTCTAAAATATCTAATAATACGGTCCGGCGTGTCTCCCATACAGGTAACTTATAAAACTCCGGGATTTCAGTATAATTGGATATTCCGGATGAATGACTCAGAAGATTTCTGATAGTAACTGTTCTTCCTTTCGTATCAAAATCGAGATACTGGTTAATATCATCATCCAGGCCTAGTCTTTTTTCTTGAACCAACTTCAATATTGCAGCTGCAGTAAATTGTTTTGTGACGGAACCAATCTCAAATATGGCATCATCAGCATCCGGCATGGGTGAAAGAAGTTCCAAACTGGAATATCCGTATGACTTTTTCAAGAGAAGTTCATCTTTACGATACACTATAATTGATGCTCCTGCAATTTTCCCATTAACAACCGATAGATTAAATATTGAATCAGCAAATGCTTCCAATTCAGTGTTGCAGGATGGTTGTATATTATTAAATCCTTGTATAGACATCAAGAGTATAGCCGTTATTAGTATTATCTGTTGCATTGTTTTAAGCTTAAGTTGCGGATTCAATCCTGGTTCAATTTGATTTATTCACACAGCAAATCAGAAACAGCTTCCTCAAGTTGTTCATTTGGCAGGGCAAAATATCTCATTATACCTTTCTTATCGATCAGGAAACTATATGGTATTGCAGATATTCTGTATTCCCTGGCAAGCGGATTATTAAAACCATCTACCAGGAAAGCTTGTTTCCAGGGCATAGGACTTTCAGCGATAAAGTTTTCATAAGTCTCCTGATTCCCATCCATGTTTAAGGTAATTATTTCAAAGCCTTTATCTTTATATCGTTCGTATACTTCTTTCATATATGGAAAGCTCTTTATACAAGGTATACAATTTGTAGCCCAGAAATCGACAAGAACTACCATACCTCCTCGCTCAGACAATGTAAATTCCTCATTATTTTTAAGTGTTACAGTGAAATCAGAAGGTCTATTCCCAATTCCAGCATTTTTCATCATCATATTAATAATATTATTGAATCCCTGTTTTTCTCTTAATGGTTCGAATTCTTCCATAGTAAGAAATCCTGAAGCAAACTTCCAGCCGGATTCCGCCATTTCCTTCATACACATAAATGCTTTATCATAATCTTTATCTTTCAGTGATTTATATAATAAATTATGAAGGGGGCCATTTTTAGATTCAATTACATCCTGTTTATACTCTTCCGGTGTAACTGGTAATGTCTCATCAATAAACTCCAAGCATTCTTCATAAAGTCCCAGTGAGAGTAATAATCTATATGTTTCAACATTAAGATCTGATGATGCAGGATACTTTTTTCTGGTCTCTTTCAGTAAATCAAGAGCTTTGTCGTATTTCTCCTGTTGTTTAAATTCATTAACCTGAGATAATACTTTATCAATCTCAAATGAATTCTCTTCTTTGTTCTCAGGAGTTATACAACTTTGAACCAGGAACAGCAAACATAATGTAAGTAACTTTAATTTTATAATTTTCATTTTTTAGTTTTTGATATTGATTAAACTATATATTTAACAGACCTGCTGTGACTAACTTAGTTACTGAAATATCATTGTTTTTCGACGAGTTGTAAAATAGTTCTGCGGAATGTTCCTTATACCTTAAAATATTCTACCTGCCGTATCTGTTACAGTAATCCTTATCCCCGGAGGGGTGTTTGAACATAGTTCTTTTTTTACCTGTATTTCAATTCTTTGGGTTTTAGTTCATCCTTAGAAACGGCTTCCTGACGGGATGATTTAAAAAACATTCATTTTCCCTCAGTGGTAATAAAGGGATTATCATACACAATGGTTTAGTAATCAAATAAATCATTTATAACGAAGGTGCTTTTTTCACACTCCGGTGCATGTTGCCAGTTTCGGGAAACAGCAAGATGCATTAATCCCTTTGCTGGTTCACATACCATAGTATAATAAAGCAAATCGCCCTCAATAGGCACTTCAGAAAGCATATCCCAGGCCCTTCCGACCGTCAGGTATTCTGTACCATTACTGTTATTGATACTGTCAAGTTCATGTTTCATTAAATTATACCTCCAGCATTCGACAGGGCTTTTTCGTTCACGAAAATCATTTGTGCATGCTATGTACGATTCCAAATCAACAGGATACCGGGTAGTGACTCCGTCAGTAACAGAATAATTACCGTCATGCTCGAACACACATGCTTCAAATGTGTTACTTTCGCCTGGAAAGCCAAGCATAGTAATCCCTCCCACCAATATCTTATGGCTTTTTAGTATATTCCCGTACTTCATAATTACTCCATCAAGATCAGTCTTTTCCAGAGCATCCCATCCCTGTATTAGGCGGGGTGTAATATTGGTTACCTGAGTAGGTTCAAGTCCCTGTGCATCGAGAAAAAATGCAATGATCCCATCAGAATTAATACCTGCTCCCATAGTTATTATTCCGGGTATTGTCATTGATATCGTACTAAGCAAGCCACTTTGAGATGGCTGCTTTCTGACACAGAGAAATTGCATATCCACCAATGAAAATGAAGTAAAAAACCAATCATTGTTTTTTACAATGATAGGGTCACCATCTTCGGTCATATTTCCCCAGGCTGCAAATGATGAACAGTTAAAGGCCAACACCTCATGAAAACAATTAATAATGAGAATATCTTCAAGCTTCAGTTTGCGTTCTAAAACAGGAATAACAGCATCATTCTCCGCTCTGGCATTTATACCATCAAGCATCCCCTGGAATTCATTTAAAAAGCGATCTTCAATATTTATATTTTCTAAACTCTCCATGAAATTGTTTTCCCACACTGCAGCTGACATCCCCTTAAATTCTGTTTGAATAAGACCATTAATTATATGCAGTATTTCAGGTGCTTTAAGGTAACCATAGGCATATCCCTGTTCATAGTGAGTTCCACGGAGTTTCATTACCTCAATATTATTTATAGTTTCCAATGTGCCATTCACCTGCTCTGTCGGATCCGACCATACATTTTCAAAAGTCAATGGCGATTCATTATTACTACATGAAAAAGCCATCACTAATGAGGCTGAAAAGATGGCTATAATTGTTAGGCCAGAAAGTGTTATGTTCTTCATATTTTTTTAGATTTATTATGCACAGCTTTCCTTTTTCAGGCATAGCTGTAATGAATGTATTTGTCTTAATTGTTTAATTCCAGAAACCAGCTTAGATTGTATGTCTTTAAATTGCAGGCACTACTTCGGGGCAGGTAATAATTTTTGCATCCACCCAAAATATTTCCCCAATCCCGCTTCTCCTGCTTATAAAAAACAAGTATTTCCCATCTGGAGAAACAACCGGGTTAGATTCCCTGGCCGCAGTATTGATCATCTCACCCATGTTCTTTGCTTTAGTCCATGTCCCATCTTTCTTTTTATAGCTCAGGTATAAATCAAAATCACCATACCCGTCCGGACGCATAGATGAAAATATCAAATAACTCTCGTCAGGGGCAATAAACGGTGAAGTATCCATAAACTGGGTATTGATAGCAGCACCTAGGTTTTCTGGTTTCATATATCCTTCTTTTGTCCGCCTGGAACGATAAATATCGACTGATCCGAAACCTCCCTCCATATTAAAACTTAAGAAATAAACATTTCCGTTTCTGCTGACAGAGGGGCCGAGAGAGGACCTGTCAGAATTCAAAGGAGGTCCCGGCTTGATGACTTCACCCCATCCGTGTGTCTCTTTTTCCCGAAACCATATATCATGATCCGGATTTTGACCATCGGCTTCAGCAGGTTTGAGCACATCAAAAAAGAATCGTTCTCCACCCGCAGTAATAGCAGGCCCGCCATATATATAGGGTTCTGGAAAAGAAACTGCCCTGGGCCTGCTCCATCGACCTTTATGCTGAGACATCATCCATATCTTCTGGAATTGTCCGAAATCCAGGGCAGCAGACCAGTAGATTTCTTTTCCATCGGGCGAAAAGGCTATACTGCCGTGTGGCCGGTGCGTATTCAAGAGGATTCCGGGTGCAAAAGGTTCTGGTGTTAAACCCGGTCTTTTCTGCCCCAGATATTTACCGGTGATATCAATATATTCTTCGGGACCTTCTGATGCACCTTTTTCCTTAAGCAGGCTTACTATTTCTTTCTCTCCTGCAGCATTAGCCAGATTAAGCGCTGTGCTTCCGTTATCATTTTTCCGGTTGATCTCAGCTCCATATTTTAAAAGTAATTCAACGGTTGCTACATGTCCAAAAACTGAGGCCAGGTGCAGGGGAGTTACTCCGTACCTTTTAGCTACATCTATTTCCAATCCGCTGGATATCAGTACATCAACAATATCTTCCTGACCCAAAGCTGATGCTATATGTAGTAAAGATTCACCGTCGCTTCTGACAGCAAAAACATTAGCTCCTTTGTCAATCAACTGTTTCACAACATTTACCTGCTGCCCAATAATAGCAGCATACAAAGGTGTATAACCTTCGGTCGTATTCGCTTCCAGATTGCTACCCTTCAAGATTAATAAATCAACTATATCGGGGTAACCGAACTGTGATGCCCTGTGTAGCGGTGTCCATCCACCCCAGGATGTTGCATTTACACATTCCGGATACTCATTAATTAATATTTTTACTCTTTCGATATTTCCATTCATCACTGCCGGAAATATTTCCTGGGAAAATGCATTGGCAGTTGCTAAAATTATCCAACAGGATAGCATAAGTTTTAGTATTTTCATTTTAATAGCCTTTTTTATTTCTTCAAGTTTTTCTAGTGCATTTGTATTACAGGCGTTCAATTCCAGTGATTTTTTATAATTCAATTACTGGTGCCGGACATATTAGAGCACAGATGTTTTTTAACAAACAAACGAAGTGAATTAGTTACAAACAAAGAATTCATTGGATGAGTCATACCATGTCCTTCATTTTCGGCCACAATATACCAGGGTCAAGAGGTGTAGTTTTCCCTGAATTGATATCAAGAAGATACAAGCGGGTTGCAGTCCATTTCCTACAGTCATTAACCAGGATGATATTTTCTGATACAGGGCTAAATGATACAGGGAACTGCCCTATTCTATCACTCGTAAATATTCTCTTATTAAAACCAGGATTTTGCGGATCAACCAGGTAGAAGTCATAATACTTACTATTCCTGCTGTTATTTAAATATAGAAATTTATTGCCGTCAGGGGTAAAAGAGACCCCTATGGAACTGCCTTTCCCATCAGTAATGTGATCGAGGCTTTTATTATTAAGATCAAACCTGCACAGTTGGTATTGTTCATCGCCGTTATTGTCCTTAGATAAAATCAGATAGTCTTTATCTTTTACCGTATTTATAAAAACAGCTCCAAAATATTGTGGCATACCATCCAGGAACATGGGCAAAGAATCAGGGCTGGATTGTCTTGAGAAGCTGCACTGCAAGAATCCATTTTTTGATAACAGGTATAGACCACTTCCGTCGGGGCACCAATCAATAAGCTTGCTTCCTTCAACAAAATTCTTAGTCACCATAAAATTATGGTAAACTGACTTCCATGGAATACGTGGAACATTATCGGATCTTGTAATTGATTTAGGTTTTGGAAAACCTACTATTCCTATAACGATTAATCCGATGAAAAAGATTCCAATAAGAATAAGAAGAATCCATCTTACTATTCTGAGCAACTTTTTCATCAGACTATTTTTATATATTGTTTTAACACTTCAGTTTAATACTCTCTTTTCTTATCTCTTTGGTTATATGCAGCTATGCATATTAATCATTACAGTGAAAATAAATACTGGAATCTCAGAAAGTACTATCTGCCTGAATGGATTAAATGAATACTGGTTTCTTCATAATTCTTATAATCCTATGTTGTACAAAGAATATGATGACTACTGACCTCCTCTCAAGAGTACTTTGACCACAGTTTCCGGTTTTTTTGAGTTGGTCTTATCCAACTTGATTTCCAGATAATAACCATTGCAATAATACATAATACATTGAGTATGATTGAGTGAATTTCATCTGAATTAAGCTTCATTCCTGAATTCAATGAATGATATGTAAATACTGATCTTTTAAGATAAGCGGGGAGATAAAACCCAAAGAAGACCCCATACATCCAGTTCCATATGAAATGAGCTCCTATACACATCCATAATGATCTTGTTTTATAATAAATGATACCCAGAAAAGCACCTCCGACTATGGTAACGAGAATATCGAACACCGTTACACCTTCATTACTCAGGTGAGCAGCACCAAATAGTAAAGAATAAATCACCAGAGCGATCCATATATTGCTTCCTTCAATCAATGCCTGGAAGGCATAACCCCGAAACAGTACCTCTTCATAGGCTGCCATAATAAACATGACTATTAATGAAAATAAAAGATATAATAGTGTAACCTCAGATAAACCATTATAAGTAAATCTTGCAAGGCCAAATAAAGACAGTACTAAAGCACTTATAACCATAATAACAATAGATATGATCATTCCAAATAATAAGTCTGTAACAGCCTTCTTATCCAATCCTAAACCTAAAAGTCTCAAAGGTCTTTTGTCAAACCATTTCAATAAAATTAAACCTGGTATTAGTACACAGATAAATAAAATAATCCTTTCAATAAAACGGTTCACCAGGAGAGTGTAATCACTTAATTCTTCAACCTGAAACAAGAGTGAAGCGGTAAACAGATTAACCAGACTGTAAATACCTATTGTTAAAACAAGATAAAATGCTATACGCCAAACTGCACGAAAATGTCCGGCACAATTCCTAAAAAATTTATTTGCATTCATAATTATTTTCTCTTTTGTTTAGATAAATTTCAGGTTTGATCCACAATCCATTTTCCAACTTAGTGTACCATATCTTCTCGTTTCTGCACCAGAAGACTTCTTTACTGTCAGGATAAAGAACCAATTTATTTTAATCAACTGTCTTAATAATTGATTATTCAGGAAATTTTTTAAGGTCTTTTTCTTGAAGTTTTTCAAGCCTTTCTATTGCACGTGCAGCACTTTGGCTATCTGGATTTATTTTCAGAGCTTTTCGATAATTATATAATGCTTCCTTATAATTTTCATTTTTAGCAAAAGCTTCACCGAGGCTGTCATATGAATTTGATATTTCAGGATATTCTAAAACAAAGAGCTGAAATATTTTAATAGCATCTTCAATTTTCCCTTCATCCAAAAATTCATATCCAAATGAATTTATTTCATTTCTATCAAATAAAACAATTTCGGGATCATTGTCCTTAGCTTTATAATAAACCTGTAATCCCTTTTCTACCCCTTCGTTTTTTATATATTCACAAAAGTTCTTTCCTGTCGGTGGTATTTCCATTGATTTTTTTAAATCAATTTCTAAAATTCTCTTCGATATTCCGTTTTGTTCGGGATTATTTTGTATGAATGAGAGTGATGTTATATCATCTTTCGTATAAGCGTTTAAAAAATGTAATGAATAAACATAAACAAGCTCATTATCACGACCGATGGATATTACATTTTCATTTCTTTTGCTATTAATACTTTCAAAATCTCTGACCAAGGGTCTAGATGTAAATTCATAGTGCTCCATTTGATTAAAGTGTAACAAATATGCATCTGAGTATTTCAAATTATTATAAAAATTGAAATCTTGTTCATCGTGTACCTTTCTGGCCATATTCATAAATGGAATTTTTAACCGGGAAGGATTAAAATATGGTAATATTTTAACAGAACGATCCCTATCCTTTAGACAAATACTCCCATCAAGACATAAAACGGCTTTTATGTCAAAATTACGAAGTGCGAAAAGAACATTTATTATTCCACCATAACTATAGCCCATAGAGCAAACATTATTTATATCAGCATTTGGGAAATTCCGCATATAGCTCATGGCGAATTCCATATCTCTTATTTGAGATTCTTCATCAATAAGATTATAAGATGGTTGGTTATTAAACATTCCGTTGGAAGGAATTGCAGCAATTACATATCCATGACTTGCTAAATATTCAAAAAGAACATCAAATGAATCTGGAGTATCTCCTCCACCTGAGCAAAATATAATTAAAGGGAAGTTACCTTTTTTGGGTGTGGCATTTTTATATGCCTTTGTCTTACGATTGATAATGTAATCGGTAATATCTTCATTCTTAGTTTTGGATTGATTATAAAAGTTAACACTATTAGTATATCTATCAATAATTTGTTTTTTTGCTTCTTGGGTGACCATTGAATAGTCAAATCGTGATCCTCTGGTAATTATATATTCAGAATACGACATGAGAGAACTATCCAAGTCAATTTTTGCCGGATACCAGATGGAAATTTGAATGGGTCGATAGTTATTTTCTGTAATAAGCTCTTTTTTATAATTATACTTAGACTTTATGGTCCTATTATAATCATATTCGTATATTACTTTATATCCTACACTATATATACCAGGATCCAGCTTCCTCCATAAGTCTATTTTATTTAGTTCTGTTAATGGCTTTTGTCCCATTAATGCTTTAGAATCTTTTTCTTGTGCACTACTGCTTGTTACTATAAACAACATTACACAGATGACATAAATTAGTTTTTTCATTTTTTTTACTTCCTTACTTGATTTTATCTATTACTTTGTCATTCACCGTAAGCAGTTCATGGAATTTTTAGTAATTGATTTTGAAAATTGTAAATTTCCTTAAACCATCTGAAATACTTTAGAGATAATCCCCTTTTAATATCATTCCATGAGAATAGGAAGGATCATAACTGGGAATAACTTCCGGTGATTGAGGATTACTGATATTGTAGCCTGCCCATTTCAGGGAAGGCTACAAAAAGGGTAAGGCTACAGTATTTTTACTAATAAATTTGAGATACTTACTTGAAGACATCTATTAATTCAACTATTTTGTTTTAAATTATTTTCGTTTAAAAATCTTATCTGTTTAATTGCTAAATGTGAATTCCTGGAATCTTATGGCATTTATTCTTCCAGCTTTTTTAAAGCCTCTTTTGAAGTTGTACAATTGGGATTTAATTCAAGGGCTTTTTTAAAGGAAATTATGGCATTTTTCTTATCTCCAGCAGTCATATATACCTCACCAAGACTGTCCCATAGATTGTACTCATCCGGGTATATTTCTACACAAAATCTGAAAATTTCAATTGCCTCTTTGAATTGTTTTTTACTTAAGAATAAATACCCTAAATAATTTAGTTCAGCTGGTTGAAAACTGAATTTGCCTGATGGATCTGAATACTCCTTACGTAACCAGTTCATCGCTGCTGAGAATCCTTTAAACCACCATATCTCATAAAATGGAACTGTACAAACTACTTTATCATATTCAAAATCTTTTCCTAACATGATGTTATGAGCGCCCGAAATTATACCTGGAATCCTGGACATCCACCAATTATTACATAGTATTATTAAAGTACTATGAACTTCATAGTTTCTCAATATAATCGTATTGAATCCACCAACTGCTCCATTATGAAATACTACTGCAGGATTTTTTCTCGATATTAACCAACCAAAACCGTAATAGTAAGAATCATTTACCGGATGAATTAACTGACTTGTGTCATAAGCTGAAGTATAGGATTTTAATAATAACCCATTTTCTAAGGCTTTTGAAAAGGCATATAAATCATCTACACAGGAATACACGTTGCCAGCTCCATAGGTAGATAAATTGAGATCCATATCTGCCTTCACCCAATTGATAAACTGATAAGCTTCTACTCTTCCCGGTATACTGTCAGAATAAGGATATGCATAAGTGTTATCCATACCGGATGGAATAAAAATGTTCTTCTTTAGGTATTCGCCCCAGGTCATTCCGGAAATATGCTCAATAATTTTTGCCAGTAATAAATAATTAGTACTGCTGTAATTGTAATTGGCACCCGGTTTGAATAATAATTTATCAGTTTTACGTAAACTATTAAGAACTGCTGGAGTTGTATATTCAGTCATTCGCATATCCCTGAAATAATCAGGTATCCCTGATGTCATTGTGAGCAGTTGACGAATAGTGACTGAATCAGAAAAAGAAGGAAGGTCTGTTAAATATTTACTTATCGGATCATCATAGGACAATAACTTATTTTCTTCCATCATCATGATGGCTGTAGCAGTTAATGTTTTTGTAGTAGAGCCGATTGCAAATAGAGAGTTTCTTTTTAAGGGTGTTTTATTTTCAAAATCAGCAAATCCATATTCTTTCTGGAATATTATTTTATCATTCTCTGCAGCAAGAACAACACCATTAAAAACACCCAGTTCATTATAATAATTAAAGAAATTCTCAAGATTATTAACTTTGTTTTGCCCTTTCAGATAGTTTGCACATATAACCAAAATGCAAATAGTAATTATTTTTTTCATGATATTATGACTTATTTATTTTGTTATTGATACTTTCTGTATCATTTTTTGCTTTTTATATGTTTGGTAACCTTGTTATTAATTTTTATCAGTTCAATGATTGCATCAATGATCAGTTCAGGTTCTGTTTCCTGAACTGAATGTCCGCTTTTTTCAGTAATTATTTGCTTTGCGTCTGTTGAGTTGGACATTGAATTAGCCTGCATTTGTGCCCATACCTGCATATCTTCAGGGTGATAGCCCAGGGCTTTTTGGGCTTCACCATATTGAACAGCTGTTATTACCCTGACCGGTATATTTTTTGACAGTTGTACTCCCTTTATCAGCTCGCAATTATTTTGAAATTCCCGCCATTCATCCTGAGTAACTCCTGTTGAATTATTTAAATCAGGGTCTATTACCTTATTCAATCCTTCTATTTCTTCTTTTGAATGAGTACTCATTAAATAGCTGAACCAACCTTCCGGTATGCAATCAATAAGTACCAATCCGGCTACTTCGCCTGGATACTTATGTGCATAATATCTTATAATTAAACCACCCAGCGAATGACCTACCAGTATATAAGGCGGTTCGATATCCTCTTTTTCAAGGAGTAATCTAAGTTCATTTACATAATTAGGAAGTGTCCTGGGACTGGGGCTTTCGCCGGATTCGCCCAAACCAGGCCTGTCATATGATACAACTTTGGTATGGGCAGAAATAGCTGTTTGTAAAGTATCATAAGCATCATAACCTGATCCCAGGCCTGCTTCTATAATAACTGCGGGTTTTCCTTTTCCGGTTTCGTTTATATGAATCTGATACTCATCAAAGCTTACCATTCTTTCCTGCGCTGTGCTATTGCAAGCTATGAATCCTGTGATAGTTAAAATAAGTACAATTTTTAATGCTTTTTTCATTCGTTTAAATTTTTAATACCTCCTGTTTGCAAAGATTAATGCTTAAATTTTTCATGTTCGTTTCAGAAATACACCTGACTCTTGAAAATATAAGTTCGAGCTTCAGTTCTGATAAAATATGTCATTCCGTATTAAAGCCGCATTATTGATTTTGCGCCAGAATACAAGCCTCTTTCTATGCATTGTATTGAAGCGAAAAGGATATGTGACCCTCCCTTCGGGATCAGCAACCGGCTTATTCTGAACATGAATATGCAGGTGAGGGAAAGAGGTGTTTCCCGAATTTCCGATATATCCAATGATGTCTCCTTTATTAACCATCTGGCCTTCTTTAACCGGGATATTACCTTTCATCAGATGACCAACATAAAAATACTTCCCTTGTCCTATATCAAGAATTACATAATTACCCCCCAGGTTTTCCGTGTCAGGTTCACCGAAAACATCGCTGATAAATCCATCCATTACTTCTGTAATTTGACCGTTTGCAGGTGCATATACCGGTTCTTGATAAGAATAAAAATCACTAACCTCCTCTTCGGGGTTCATAAAAAAACGGCCGTCTGGCCCAATTTTCAAACAATCACTAGCATACCTGTTTTTATAATGATTATTGGTAAGTGTAGTTGCTCCGGCTTGGCCTGCCAGCCATTCTCCTCTTACAGGCAGATCAAGAATAACACACTCAGATGTTTCAGGGAAGGGGTAGGTCTTTATGATTTTTGGAAGCAGGAAAACAGCTCCTGCCAGGCAAATAACTACAGTCAGAAAGTGAATGACCCGGCGGAATATAGAAGCCCGTGGCAGGTTCTCAGGGATCGAAAGGCTCAACCAGGTTTCCAGTAGTGCCCATACGGTGAAAATAATAATAAACAGGGTTTTCACATAAGCATGGAGAACGCATGTAAATATCAAAATAATGAAAAGAAAATAGATGATACCTGCTGCCATTAACGGCAATGAAATGGTTTTTAATATACCCGGTATCGTGTAGCTTAATCCGCTTTTTCTTTTCCATATTAAAGTCCTGGCTTTCTTTCTGAAGAACATGCCTCTGATCCGCAGGCAGATAAAGAAAAAGAATAACAGAGTCAGTATTAAAAAAACAGGGTTTAAGATAATTTCGGCTTGTTTGAACATAATTTATTTCTCCATAATTTTAGTATTAATAAATAATAGTCTGATTTAATTTCTTAGTAATGTAAATTCCAATTGGAAGGTGGTTCAAAGATGATAATCTGGTATCCTTGTTTGATCAGCCGGCATATCCTGTGCCTCTCGAGAAAATCATATTCGGGTTCCATTTTGGTGAAACAGGCCTCTCCATTCGTATTACCTGCATTATAACCTCGCTCCCCTGGGTTTTCATAAACCGGTTAGCTATCATATTATCCTCAGGTATTACTGTTGTCAGATCGTTGTTTTGCAGCCGGAATAATAATAGTTCAAGCCCTGCTGCCTCATTAAGGGCAATGACCGATCCTGTACCATATCCGGGATAGTATACACCCTCAAGACCCGATCCGTTTTTAAGTCCCCATACTTCCGATGCATAGCGGGACAGGAATATTCTCCTGTCTTCACCTGTTATTAATTGATCCAGTTTCCATACTTCATTCATTTCTTCCGGTGGTATCTTTACTGCTCTCGTCAGCATATCAGGTAAGGAACCGGGTTTTGAGTAAAAATTATAATATCCCACAGGAATAAACCCTTCCTTAATATATAGTGGAAAGCCCTCATCCGTAGCTATCAGAACAAACTTTTTTACTTTGTTCTGCTCCCCTTTTTCTTTTAGTTTCCTGAATATTCTGGTCCCAATGCCCTGACGCTGGTGCTGTTTTACTACTATCATATTTCCAATCCATCCCACACTGCCATTAATAATTATATTTCCAATACCTGTTAATTCTTTTCGGTACTTAGCTGTTATGAAGTGAACGGATTTATTGTGCAAATTCTCTTCTGCAAAGGCAGCAAGGTTAAATCCCCATGATTTCGGAGGGAATTGAACCAGTGATGGTATATCTTCCTTTTTTAATTTAGCTAATGTAATATCCATAACCAATCTTGTTTTTCAATATGTGTTCTGAATTTGATTCCCGGCTGACGCACAGGGATTAAATGGTCGGTTGTCCTGTTTTTATTTGATCGGGTAGTACACTCTTGAATGACCGGGTTTCCATTTACCATCCTCGTAGCGGAAATAATTGTCAGTGAATTTTCCATCATCTGACAATTCATAGGTGTTTCTAAATTCCAGTTTCAGGTTTGGGAATATCCCGTGACCATAAACCATTATTTTACCATCCTCTTCCTCCTTAACATGACCATTTACAAAATTTCCATTATTATGTATGCCAAAAACACCTATTTCCTGTTTGTTAAAATCCCAAAAATATAAATAGACAGAAGTAGAATTTATAGCTTTAATCGTATCTGTTCGCTTTATTACTTTTCCATTTTCAATAATTTCGAAATTCATTTCAATTTTCCCCTCATCACCAAAGCGCGGCTCTTTGGCCTCCCATCGTGTATTAATAAATGGTTCCAGCAACTTAAGTTTATCATCTAATTCCTGTCCATAAATTGATATAAATGAAAAAATTAACAGGATTATTAAACAGGATATATTTTTAGCTTTTCCCATGATCTGTATTTATTTATTTACAAATAATTAGCCCCTTGTTTTATCAGGGAAGAACATCAAAAGCCTGATGCACTTCCTTGTTTGTAAACAGAAGCTGGGGCTATTTATAATCCTGAAATTCATCAATAAATGTCGCCTGCATCCAGTAAATACCGTCAGAATTGAAAAAGAAATATTTACCGTCGGGTGACACAACCGGGCATATACCTTCCAGGTATTGATGTATTTTCACCGGTTCCATCCAATCCCCCGATTTATCCCTGTAGCTGATATAGAACCCTCCTCCCGGGCCGAATCGGGAAAAAATAATATAGGATTCATCCGGTGCTATAAAAGGACAATGCTCCGTTCCTTCAGTATTAATTTTTTCTCCAATATTGACCGGTGTTGAATAAACACCCTTATTCAGTGTTGAATAGTATATATCAGTTGCTCCGTAACCATCTGACCCACTGCCTCCGAAGTATAATGTTCCGTTTTCAGAAACAGAGACACTCCAGTGCAGTTGCATGGCATTCACTGCCGGGCTGACCGGTTGAGGGTCAGACCAGCCGGAAGGATTCCTTTCCACAAACCATATATTTTCCTTCTCTTCAGAAACAGAACCCGGGCGCGTTGAAGTAAAAAATAGTTTTTGTCCATCGCTGGTAATAAACGGGTTATCATACATATCAGCTTCTACCCTACAGAATGAAGCTATTTCCGGTTCAGTCCATCTGCCGTCAATAAGCCTGGTCACCCATATTCTCCCTTTTCCTTTCTTCCACATATTCCAGTATATCTCATTCACTTCGGGCATAAAAGCAATACCGCCGTGATTATCGTCACCGATTGCACCCGATACAATATCAGGAGCAAATAGCTGTATATTATCCACTGGTGGTGACTGCCCCAGGTAATCTCCTGATAAAACAGGAAACATTGATGGCCTGGTATCCCCCTTCATTTTTTTTATCGCTCTCATTACTTCCTCCTGATCATATTCCTGTGCTATATTATAGACAGATTTTCCGGAGCGGGTTTTATGATTAATATCAAAGCCTTTTGCATCCAGAAACCGTATCATCTCAGCCTGTCCGTTTCGTGCCGCATAGTGGGCCGGAGTCCAGCCATAGATATTTTCATCATTGCTCAGCGGAATGTTCTTCGATATAAGCAAATTGACTATATCCACAGATCCGCCATGGATAGCCGTATTCATAATCTGTTTACCAAAAGCTTCATCTGACAGCAATTCCTTTTCCTTGTTCAGAACCATTTTGAATAAGCGGTATGAACCGCATTGTGCAGCATGGGTCAGTATCCAGCGGGACTCACGCTGACCTGAATAATATTCTGCTCCGTTATCCATTAAGAAATCAATGAAATCAGTAAAACCTTTCCAGGCAGCCAGGTTAAGGGCCATCTGGTTATCCTGGTCGATGGCATTTATATCCGCCCCCCCTTCCAGTAACATCTTCCCGAATTCCACATTGCCAGTTTGCCTGGCCACGTATAGAAATGGAGTACGTTGCCATCTGTCTTTCGGGTCAATGTCTGCCCCTTTATCAATCAGCATTTCCCCCGTTGCCTTCTGATTAAGGGATGTTGCTTTGTGTAATGGTGTTTGCTCAAAAATATTTGTCTTTGTTATATCGGCTCCTTTTTCGATCAGCAGAATGGAACTGTTTTCATTCCTGTTCTGTATGGCTTCATGCAGGGGTGTGTTTAATTGTGTATTTTGAGGGTTGATATCTGCTCCTCCGGATAAAAGAAATTCGATCATTTGAGTAGATCCCGCAATAGCTGCATGGTGTATAGGTGTGTTTCCAGCTTCATCTTTGATGTTAACAAGAGAAGCATCTTTTTCGATGATAACTTTTACCTTTTCAAGGTCACTGTTCTTTAGCGCCTCAAATATTTCCTGGGATTGAATTTTTGCGGCTGCAAGCAAAAAAACAGCTATCATAAAAATTGACGTCGATATTTTTTTGGTAAACATTTTTAATACTCCTTTTTTAATTTAAATTTTTTGGTTTGAGCTCATTGATAAACGATGTGCTTACCCAGCAAATGCCCTCGTTATCAAGAAACAGGTAATTTCCGTCCGGTGAAAGGGCTATGCCATTACCGCAATAATAAGGAGCTTCAATTCGATCAGACCAGGTACCATCGGTCTGTTTATAAGATACGGTAAGTCTTGAATTACGTCCCGAATTTTGCCATATCAGCATGTATTCCTCATCCGGTGCAATTAAAAGTGCTGCTTCGTAGTCATCAGAATTATAACTCTTGCTCAGTTTTTCCGGTTCAGCGAATTCCCCGTTTATACATCGAGAAACAAATATTTCTTCGTTTCTTGTAAATGGATTCCTTGAAAAATAAATCGATCCTTCAGCAGTCACGCAGTATAGTCGTTCTATGGCCGGTGAATTGATCAACGGCGATACCGGCTTCGGGTCAGACCATCCCTCCCCTTCTCTTTCAACCATATAAATATCAAAATCACTTTCATGATTTGGATTACTAAAGCATTCAAAATAGAGTCTGGATCCATCAGGAGAGAATACCGGCCGTTCAACACGGATGTTTTTTACAAAAGAAGCCGGTCGAGGAGCAGTCCAATACCCATCCACTTCTTTCATGGTATATAAACGGAGGTTGCCAGCCACTCTTTTGTCTGTATTGCCATTGACATTGGTACACCAGAAGACTTCCTTTCCATCAGGAGAAAACACAGCAGCACTGTGGTCAAAATTCTCAGGCACTGCTATAATACCGGGCGCAAAATATTCAGGCATTTCCCCCGGTGGCTTCTGACCAAGATAAGGACCAGTAAGTGTTGGAAAATCTTTCTCTTGTGCGTTAATGCTTGTTGCAACAACCAATATTATGCTGATAACATAAATTACTTTTTTCATTTTTGTCTTAAGGTTAAATTATTAATTTGATTTAGTAAATCTGAATTAATTCCAAATTTTTTCCACAACATATAGCTTTCATAGCGTGGTTTTAGCCAATTGGTTTTTATTAACCAAAGAAGAAATATAATTGAAATAATGATTGCTATCAGGCTGCCTTCTGCACCGAATTCGCCACCACTTAAAAGGACATTACCTTCAGGCAGGGATGAAAATAAAGTATTTTCCATTATGGTTCCACTAACATTTATTCCAAACAAAGGGCCCTGTGTCCAGTTCCACGCAAAATGAAACCCAATAGGAACCCATAAAGAACATGTTTTTACATAAAGGATACTATATATAGTGCCGTGCACAAAGAAAAAAACGGCATTATTCCAGGCAAAACCCGTATTATTTGCATGGCCTAATGCAAAAACAATTGAAATGATAGTTATTGCCAACCATAAGTTAGTACCTTCTATAAGCGCCTGTAAAACGTAACCCCTGTTAAATGTCTCCTCAAAAGCAGCGGCAACCATGAATACTATGAAATACTTAAACATACTTATGAGTATATTAATATCAATTCCAAGAAATCTGGTTTCAATAAATCCGCTCAACGATAGCACAAGGAAAACTAAAAATAAGTTAATGAATCCTAAAAAAAATCCTTTTGCAAGACTTGTTATGGCATCCCGGTTAAAATCCAGTCCAAGAAGAGTGTATGGCCGCCTGTCAATCCATCTTAATGTGAGCCATGATCCTACAACAAGTGCAAAATTCAATCCCGTATAAAAAACAATATTTATAAATGAATTCATTTTATTAGAATCACCTGATCGGAATAAATCGGGAAAAAATATATCAAGCAGTTTCAGTATAGCGGCAAACGGTACAAAAGATACTGCTGATATACCAAGCCAGAACAGTATTCGCCAACCGGCACGAAAATTTCCATATTCGTTTTTTAGAATTTTTCTCATGCTTTTAAATTTATTTATGCTCATTTCTTATAAGCAAGAATTATAATAACTATTGAGAACTAATTGCTATCGACTGGAAATATCATCTCTCTCTGGCTTCTTGCAGCTGCCCATCAGATTCAAGATGAACAGCAAGCATACAGGCGAGGTCAATGGATCCCTGGCATTCACCGACTGCAAAATCCATGTAACCGGTAATAATCTTTCACCGCCAACAATAGCAAACAGATGAAAAAGATTTGATATTTTTTATCTTAGTTCATTAGGTTTTAATTCTTCTATGATCCGGGTTTCCACCCAGAAAAAATCGGTTCTGTCCTGAGCAGGGTGCCGGAGAGTAATCTCCTGAAGGTCAGTCCACCGGTCATGCTCATCCCGAAAGGAAACAAGGTAATCTCCACGTGGCAATACCAGATAGCTTTCATCCGGTGAAATCACTTTGCTGAGCACTAATTCCTGTTGTGGCAAAAACCAGTACACTGATTATTAATATTATTTTTTTCATCTCAATCTGTTTTTTCCTGATTTAATTATTCTTTAATGATCTCCAGATCATTTGATCCTGATTAATTACGGGTACCAAATAATCAGGATCAATCTGAATTTGTACTGGTTTTAATTCGCTTGTAAAAACTACTGATGACCCGGTATTACCTTTTATTATTACCGGTATTTTATTCATCTTGTCACTCATTCCTGTATTATAAGCAAGTGATGTTATGATCTCATAATCACCATTTGTATCTGACTCAATAATAACAGTTGTTTCATATAAACCATCTTTCTTACTAATACTCACATCAGCAATAGAGATCACTATCCTGGCATTATTCTTTAGCCAGGGATTCAAAAATGATTCAATATCACAGGAAGTGAATACGCTTATGCTGTTTAATAAATCCTGGTAGCTCACTTCCTGGAATTTATAATTATCATAAAAATGCCTTAACCCGGAGAGAAGGGCTTCAGTCCCGATCTTTTGATTAAGCTGTTCCCATACCATGGCTCCGTAGGTATACATCAGGGCCTTCTCAGCTGTACCTGTCTTTTGAACATCAAGCAGAGTCTGAGCAGATTCATAAGCTTTTTCCCTGATAAACCGCTCCCTGTATTTCCTACGAATATAAACACCTGCTGAATCGCCCGCGATTTTTTCAGCTGCCCAGGCACAAATAAAATTGGCTCCCCCCTCAATGAACCATTCGCTAAACTGATCTCTCCAGGTAACATAGAATAAATTCCAGTTATGATATACCTCATGACTCAGGAATTCAAGGTAATCATATCTGCCCTCCTGGCCGGAGATATAATTTTCTGATACAAAATCCGGGAAATAAACGGTGCTCCCTTTATTTTCACCATTCATCTTTTTCGAATCATATTCTCCTACGGTAGCAAATTTATAAGTATATGTACCGTTATCCCCGAAGGTATTGAAATAGAGGTTAATCACCCTGAATATTTCATCAGCCATGCTGTCAGAATATGTTTCTGTAAGGTACAGATAAAACTCCACCGCTAAATCACCGTCTTCTTTTCTTATTTTCTTATATGGGGCACATGAAAACACAGGGACATTAGGCCTGATATGTTCGTATGTTTCAATAATAAAATTACATTCCTTATCAGAGGATATCAGTTCACCCGGTACACATGATTGATTCCCTTCAGGATATTTCAGAGTGATCCTATAAGGAGTTGCTGTGCTTCCTCCAAAATAGGGGGTATTACCAATAAGAGGTGATATAGCATAGCTTGCTTGGGGACTTACAGTGAACTCATACATCTGAGCCGGCTCCTCTTTGATCATTTGAGCAATCATTTTATACTCAATATTAAATAAGAGAGTTTCAGCAGGCAGTATCATTTTTTCTGTTTCAATTCTAACCACAGGAACATCATATACACCATATATCTTTTTTGTTCCACTGTATTGCCAGTTTTTAATATTAATCTCCTTCCCGGAAGGATCTTTCAGACCTATCTTTTCAATTGACAGGCCCGGATGGATAAGAAAACAGATTGCATCTTGACTTTTGGTAGAGTTGTTTCTAATATCAATTGTTTGCCTGGATAAAAAGTACTTATTCAGGGGATCAATTTCATAGTATTGATTGTGATAAACTGCTTCAAAATTCAGTTCCTGCTCTTGCTGCTGAGGATCCTGGGCAAGAGTTGTTAATGTACTTAATAGCAAGAATGTTGAAAATACAGAAAGCATTACTTTACTCTGAATTGTCCTTAATTTAACACATTTCATAGTTTCCCTATTTAAGATTCATTTAATGATGATTCAATATGAGTAATAATCTGATAATATTAATTCAGAAGGTATTCTTCCAGGAAAGTCAAAGCAGCAGCACCTACAAAAATATAATTCAAAGGCTGGGTTAATCCATGACCTTCGTTCGATGCTTCCAGATACCAGACTATTTTCCCGTTTTCACGAATACTCTCAACAATTTGCATGGATTCCGACAAAGGGACCCTTGGATCATTCTTGCCCTGATATACCAAAAGGGGTATATTAATTTTATTTGAATTATTCAGTGGAGAAATTGAATCCAGATATTGTCTCATTTCCGGTATCCGCTCATCTCCATATTCAGCACGTCTCAGGTCACGACGATAATCGCTTGTGTTTTCAAGGAAGGTAGTGAAATTGGTAATACCAAAAAGATCAATCCCACATCTAAGCCTGTCAGAGTAATTTACTGACGTTGCTAAAACCATATACCCACCATATGATCCTCCAAAAACAGCTATGTGCTCACTGTTAAAATCAGGCTGTGACTCTATCCAATCCAATAAAGCACCTATATCCTTAACTGAATTTTCCCGCAGGTAACCATTATCCAGTTTCAAAAAACCCTTCCCGTAGCCGGATGATCCTCTTACATTAGGGATAATAATGTTAACCCCCTTATTACGAGCAATTTCATGAATATGATTCATTACAGGGCTTGCCTGCGATTCCGGGCCTCCATGAATATCAATCAGCACCGGACCAGGCTCTTCAAACCTGGCTGGTGATCTTAAAATGTATGCAGAAATTTCTCTTTGTTTACCATCTGCCATATCGAAGGTTGGATAATGAACTGTCTGGGGCAAGGGCAGTGATTCATCTGCCCCTGGTTTATTAGTCCATTCAGTAAGCTGAAGGGTGTTTAAATTTAACACAAATACATTAGTTAACGAGAATGTTGATGTGTGGTTAAATGCCAGGATATTTTTCAATGGATGGAATTTCATATATCCGACAGTGCCGGATGGTACAGATGGAACAAGCTGGATATCATTTGTCCCGCAATTTATAATATACAGCTTCACAAGACCGTCTTCATTGACTCTTAAAGCCAGCCATCGGGCATCCTGACTTATTTCCAGATCTTCAACGTCCCAGTTTATATCAGCAGTTAATACAGTATCCATACCTGTAATTAAGTTAAGCATATGTAATTGCTTAAACTCTGAATTATAATCACTTATATAATATATAACATTATCATTCACACCCCATACAGCATCCCCATAATAAACAGTGCCTGACTTTTCGGGGAACAAATCCCGTCGTTCGAGAGTATTTAAATTAAATAAACAGATTGAAGATTCGTTTGCTGAAACATCATACCTCAGGATTATTTGATCAGAATTATGTGACCATTGGCCGGCGCTCCATGAACCTTTTCCTTTACAGATCATTATTTCTAAAGAGGGGTTCTCAGGATCAATAGTATAAATATCGAAATCTACCCCGTTACGTTTATTGCTGCTATAAGTAAAAAAAGTACCTTCCTTATTAAAACAGCCACTCAGATGCCTCGACCTGCCATCGGTAATCCTTGTATAATTTTCCTCCGAAATATCATACCTGTATAACTGATATTGCTCATTTCCTCCTTCATCCATGGAAAAGATCATATAATGCTTATCCGGTGCCGGATTAACAGTAATATCCCGGGCATTATCCGGAAGCTTATCAATTAAAACAGGTTTGCTATCAGGCTCTGATATACGATGCAGTTTTGATCTCATACCTCCGGTATTGGACCATATTAAAATCCCATTATCGTTATTAGTCCAACTGTTGAACCTGGTATTCTTAACACTTTTATTGATCAGTTTATACATATCCACTGCCAGGCTCCACTTAATCCGTGGAACATCTTCCTTGCTTATGGTTGAAGGTTTTGGCACACCGGTTATACCAAGAATAATAACTGCTATAATAAGAACAGAAATTATGGATAAAATAAACCATTTAATGATTTTTTTAAATCTTCTCATCAGTCTGATAATTTATTTTACTGCACAATAAGGCTTTAAAATACCTATAGAAATTAACACCAACAGATTGCCTTATTTATTAAGCCCTACTATCATTAAAACAGAATTATCGCTTTCACTCAATCCGTCAATCATCTTAATAAGGTCATTTTTCTTCTCAGGATCAACCCCTTCTGCCTTTGCCAGTTTATCCCTGAAGTCTTTATTTTTAAGATCAAGGGGTAGTACTGGCATATAAACGGTACTGTCGTTTACCGTTCCCAGTGGCCAGAAATCTGGCCCGCCATCGATATCATTAATGATCATTCCCGGATCATTATGCATGTCAACCAGCAGCCTGCCCGATCCTGTTGGCCTGTCATAGATCATATTATAGGCAGTATTATAGTCTTTGTAGTCAGAGCTGGAGATAAAAAGCATTTCCTTTGCTTCAAAAACAGAACAGAACCTGTGCCCTTTTGCTTTTTCATAAAATTCGTTCCATGGCGCAAGTTTTTTATATGTTTCCAATCTGTATTCCTGGGGTAACTGTAAATCACCGAGATCAACCAGGTAATCAGCCCTTATTGAATCACCATAAACTGTATACACGGTATCGTTATGCATGGATTTGAAGGATAAAGTATTATTATAGAAATAAAAAGGCACAAATGAAGAGTAATTTATTGACTGTCCTGAGTGAAAACTATCTTCCCATTTGTAATGGTTGTGTACAACATCAAGTATGTCACCTGCCTGGCTGGTCAATGCAAACATATAATCCTCCTGCCCGGAATGACAAGTATTAAAATAAACCAAACGATTATCAGGAACAGCCTTTATCTTCCATATTTCATTTCCATTAAAAGGTGCTGTCTTTATAAAATCCCCATCATACGAGAAATAATAAAGTTTATGTGCCCAGTTTGTTTGAACAAGTAGTTGCTTTTGTTCATCAAGCACCGACAGTTGCCTTATAAGGCCTATCTCTCCGGGCCCCCTGCCCGGTTTGCCTATCTGCTTGATAAATTTGCCACTCCGGTCGAACTGGAGAATATGAGTTGAATTATCAACAAAAATAAAATCATCGGTAAAAAAGTATTCTGCCATCCTGTGAAGCAGGCAGTTTTCATTTGTTTCCAGGGGGATATATTCAATATCATCAGTCAGCTCGCTAAGGTTGATCTGTGCCTTGTTGTTTAATACTGATTCATAATCCACAACAAAGAACTTGTTCCGGTCATATCCTGGTTCTTCCTCCTGCTCAATGCTTCCATTGCATGATAATATAAGCAAAGACATTACTACAAATACAATTCTGTTCATAATTTTTAAATTATATATTAATTGGTTCCGGGAATTTTTTACAGTAGTTATTATTGAAATCCACAAGAGCGAATTCACTTATTATTCTAAATGAATCCTTAAACTTATTATGTTTACAGCGAGATATTCATTCATTCGTATCTTAGGCTATCCACAGGGTTTGTACCTGCTAACCTGATATTCTGATAGCTTACCGTTAGCACACTAATGCCTGCAACCAGGAGGGTAGAAATGATATATATCAGTGGATTGATGTTAACTTTATCTGAGAAAGATGCCATCCAATACTTTAGTGCAAAATATACTGCCGGCCAGGCTATTAAAGAGGCAATAAGAGCAAGCAGGACCACTTCATTTAATAGCATTTTATATATAATACGGGCTGAGGCGCCATACACCTTTCTTATTCCCATCTCTTTTTTTCTTCTCTGAGCCATATATGTTACCAGACCTGTCAGTCCCAGGGAGGCTATAATTATAGCCAGGACAGAAAAAACAATAAACACTTTCCCCGTAGTTACTTCTTTAACATAGAGACTATCCCAGAGATCATCAAAGAAAAAATATTCAAATGTATTATCTGGTACAAGCTTATGCCATTCGTTTTCTACAGCATTTATAATTGATGTCATATCCCTTCCTGATAACCTGATTGTGGCGTATTGTTCTCTATTCATATAAGGCAAAACGGTAAAACATACAGGTAATACAGGTGTATGCAAAGATTCGGTATTAAAATTCTCCATCACGCCTATAATCTTAAATTCCTGATTCCTTGAATCCAGTAAGTATTTACCAATAACCGGTGCCTTTATGTCCATGTAATTTACCGCTGCTTCATTGATCAATACAGATGATGAGTCTCTACCAAAATTTTCTGAGAAGAATCTGCCCTGTGTAAGCTGAACTCCCAGAACTTCAGGATAATCAAAACTAACCCTGTTGTGTTCAATACTGTAGGACTTAGTATCAGGGTCATCAACTTTATAAAATGCATGTGTTGTAAAATCCTTTCCTGGTATTTCTGTTGAGAATCCGACCTCTTCGACACCATTAATATGTAATATTTGTTCCCTGAATGTTTCTCTGTGTATTTGTAAAGCCTCAGCCTTATTTATTATCAATAAATTATTTCTATTAAATCCAGGATCCTTATCTTTCATATAATTAGTCTGGATATAAATCACTAATGTGCCTGCAATTGCGATAATGGAAACAGAATATTGAAAAACAACCAGTATCCTTCTCAAATTTCTGGAACCTGGTCCCTGCGTTAATTGCCTTTTCAAAACATCAACAGGTTTAAATGAAGCCAGTACAAAGGCCGGGTAAAAACCAGCCAGTACCCCTACCACCAATACAAGTATGATAATAAATGCATGCCATGATAAGTTACTTATACCTGCCGTTAATTCCTTACTAATTAACTGGTTAAATACAGGTGAGAAAAGATTGGCCAGGATAAGGGCAATTACTGAAGATATAGCTACCAATACAACAGATTCGAAAAGAAAATGACGGACCAGACTGGGTTTACTTTCTCCCAGTACTTTTCTTACACCAATCTCTTTGGACCTGAATGCAGACCGTGCCGTAGCAAGGTTTATATAGTTAACTACAGCAACCAATAATATTAGTATTGATATCACAAATAAAATATGCACCATAGTGATTGATCCGGGAGATTCTATAGCATTTTGAGATGCTCCATAAAAATGTATATCTCTGATTGGCTCAAGCATATACTGAAAACTATTACCACTCTTAAGGAAATCCTCATAACTAATCCCCAATTGTCTCTCCACCTCAGCACCAAAATGTTTTACTATAAAATCCTTTAGTTTAATCTCAATTGCATCTTCCCGGGCAGTCTTTACAGCTTCAAAATAAGTATACAGAAAGTTGTTTCCCCAGTACTGATTATTAACCTGATACGGTATGCTGCTCATCGAAACCAGAAGATCAAATTTTAAATGACTGTTGGATGGTATATCCTTTATAATACCTGTTACTGTGTACAAACCTGTATCTGATTCCGTAATCAGGGTAAAGCTTTGATTCAAAGGATCAAGGTCACCGAAGTACTTCCTGGAATATTCATCTGTGATTACTATAGATCGCGGTCTGGTCAAAGCAGTCTCAGGATTACCTTCAAGCATGCTGAAGTCAAATACATCGAAGAATGTTGAGTCTGCAAAAAATACTCCATTCTCCTCAAAGACATTATCTCCAATATCTATCCGGCAATCACCGGCAGGTATCAGACGGGTGACATCTGTAATCTCAGGAATCTCATTGAGCAAAGCCTGCGCCATAGGAGCAGGAGTGAAAGCATTATCTATAATGCTGCCTCCTGCCTGACCATACAGCTTAACCCTGTAAATATTTTCATGGTTTTTGTGAAACCTGTCATATCTCAATTCATGTATTACAAAAAAGGCTATCAGTAGAAAGCATGTTATTCCTATTGTGAGTCCTGCAATATTTAGCAGCACAAATCCGGGCTGCTTGCGCATAATTAGTACGAGTCTCTTTAACATAGCAATTTGTATTATATTAATAATTATTATTTGATTAATTTTTGATCTCCACCCTCTAATTGCAAAGGGATTAAGTATATTGTTTTTACTCTTTTAATTTTTTTACCAATCATTCTTAACTACTTGTTATTTAATGATTTCCAGATCATTTGATCCTGATTAATTACGGGTACCAAATAATCAGGATCGACCTGAATTTGTACTGGTTTTAAATCGCTGATAAATACTACTGATTACTAAGTAGTACCTTTTTAATAAACCTGTAAACGGCTTTGGGACAATTAAACAGGCTACTATCCTATCCTCAGAGTGTCGGCCGGATTTGTTCGTGCTGCCTTGTACGATTGAAAGCTTACTGCCAGGCTGGCAACTAATACGGACCCGACCGCCACAATAACAAAGGGTATAATTTTAATTCCTATCCTATACGGGAAGTCCTGCAACCACTTATCAAGATATAATAATGCAAGAGGGATACCAAATACCAATGCCATGAATACAAGAACCAGGAACTCTTTCGTAAGACGTCCTACAACATTACCAATTGATGCTCCCATAACTTTTCTCACTCCAATTTCTCGGGTTCGCTGTTCAGCAATATAAGAGGATAAACCATACAGGCCAAGTGACACCAGCAAAACAGCGAGCAAAGTAAAGTATTTGAAAAGATCACTCATTGTTGTTTCTGCGCTGTACAAATCATCCACCATATCTGCCATGAAGCTATAATCAAGGGGATAAGCCGGTATTACCGAGGCCCATATTTCCTCAAGTGCCTTAATAGCATCCTCTCTGCCTTTTTCATTCAACCTGACAACAATAAAATTAAGGGTTGACGGTGGGGTACACTGTAAGGCCATGGGTTCAATTACTTCACTTGCAGGTTTAAAATAAAAATTCTCCATAACACCGATAATTGTCCCATGCACTCCTATATCGAATCTCATACCTACCGGGTTCTCCACTCCCATTAACCTTGCCACTTCTTCATTAACCAGGAATGCCGCAGTGCTGTCATTAGTCATATCCGCAGGATAATCCTTTGAATATGGTCTTCCATACTTAATCCTTATATCCATGGTCTGGGTATAATCAAAGTCGACCCAGTTATTTCCAATTTGCACCTGCTGCTCAGGGTCTTTACCTTCCCAATCAGCACCACCCACGCTGGCATTCATAAAATAAGGCCTTGAATATGAGGCTGAAACACCCTCTATCAGTGGATGTAGTTCAAGCTCATTCTTCAGTGTTGGATAAGTTAACTTAACATTATCCGTCATTTTAATCATAATTGTATTATCCTTATCATAACCCAGATCAATATCTCTCATATACTTCACCTGGGAGAATATAACCAGCCCGCAGGTTGCCAGGAACACTGACAGAACAAACTGGATAATAACTAGTATTTTTCTTGTCTTTCCACTCCTGCTGCCTCCGCTTCTTTCACCTTTCAGAACATCCATTGGTTTGAATGATGCAAGATAGAATGAAGGATACAAACCGGCTATCAGGCCTGTAAATAATGCGATTACCAGATACCCTGTTATATATTCTATACTGAAGATATCTGCCAGGCTGAAGGATTTTCCCGTAGTGGTATTGAATACTCCGATAAGTAAGCCAACAAGCACCAGGGCAAAGATCAATGCTATCAGGACCTGTATAACAGACTCAATCAGAAACTGAACCCTGATAGATTTCTTTTGTGCTCCTGAGACTTTCTTAATCCCTATTTCCTTTTCCCTGTTAGCCGATCGTGCTGTTGAAAGGTTTATGAAGTTGATACAGGCAATTAACAGCACAAATATTGATATGGCAGCAAAAATATATACATATACTATTGCTCCAACCGGTTTGGCATAACCGGAATATTCATGTAACCTTATCCTGGATACCGGGTTAAGAAAAAAAACAGATGAAGACCATGGTATGTGTTCTGTTACTATTTCAGTTAGTTTTTCACCTACATGATCCAGGTTGGCATTTCTGACAGTCTTAACATAGGTTGTGATTGAATTTGATCCCCATGAATCATCTCTTACAACACCGCTTTCATAAAGGAACTCAAAGGGTATTAAACCATCAAAACTATGAATTGTATTGTCAGGTAAATCCTCGATTACTCCCGTAACAATAAATTCCATATTTCTTTCAATCGTAAGCGGTTTGCCTACCGGGTTTTCATCGCCGAAATATTTTTTTGCTGTCGCCCCGGTAATAACTATCGAATAAGGTTCAATAAGGGCAGATCCCGGTTCACCAAAAATAAAATTAAAATCGAACATCATAAAGAAGCTTGAATCCACTGCTCTGAAATTCGACTCATACAGTCTTATATCTCCCCTTTCAACAAGCAGTCTCGGCAGGTTCCTTAACCTCGAAAAGTCAGTTATTTCAGGAATATCTGTTTTCCAGGCCGCTGCGGCAGGAACAGGAGTAATATTTACATGGTAAGGATCACCTTCTCCATAATTCTGATCCTGCTCCACCCTGTAAAGAAGTTCAGCATCGGTAAAGAACTTGTCATAACTGAGTTCATGCTGTATCCACATCAATATCAATATTGTTGCAGCCAATCCTATTGCCAGGCCTGAAATATTTATAAAAGTGGATGATTTGTGCTTTAACAGACTGCGCATGGCAATCTTAAGTAAATTTTTGATCATTGTTTACACTGCTTTTATTATTTTCTGTCAGGAGAAACCTGAAAACAAAGGGCCATTACACCTTATGTGTTCTTTTATTTTCGACCCTTTCTTATTTCAAGTCTTTAAGTTTTTGTATGGCATTATTATTATCCGGATTGAGCTCAAGAGATTTTTTGTAATTTTGTATTGCCTTTTCTTTGTCCCCGTTATTCATATATGCTTCGGCAAGGCTGTCGTAAGCGTTCCACGAATCCGGAAAGGCCTCTGCATTTAGCTGAAATACTTTAATAGCATTCTTAATTTTACTTCCTCCAAGCAGTTGATAGCCAAGCTTGTTGAGCATAGGTTCCGAAAAGTCATAAAAATCAGGATACTTCTTTTTTAAATCCCGGTACAAAGCAATTGAAGCATCGATACCTTCTTCTTTAAGTGTTTCTGTCAAGCCATAAACTATATTCGTGTATTTAAGAGATTCAATTTTTCTTAAATAATCAGTACTAATCCAATATATATCTTCTCCCCCAAATACAGGAAACTGGATCTCCTTTTTCTGGTATTCTGCCAATGATAATCGTTTGTTATTGCTATCATGCCATTCCCCGGGATAATTAGCCTGAAAAAAGAAATATTTGCCATCTGCAGATATGCTCGGTGTCATTGGAAAATCTGCATTCTGAATCAAATAACCGACATTCTTTAAGTCACTCCACTCGTCATTATCATTTCTGAATGAGATGTAAAACTCCCATTCGTCATCAATAAGATCATCCCTGCCGGTTCTGGGAATAATCAGGTAGCTCTCATCAGACACAATGAATCCATGGAAATTTCCAGCAGAGGTATTCACGTTTTCCGGCAGAACTTCAAGTTCCGAAAACTGATCATCTATATATCTGGACCTGACCATGAATTCGGCACCAGAAGGCATTACTCGTGAAAAATACAGATTTCCGCTTTCGGTAACACAGGGACAGCCGGAATTACCTTTGCCATTTACCGGAGCAGCTACCAGATCTGGTTCACTCCATTCACCGTTCTTCCTTTCTACAACCCATATATTAAGTCTGGCAGGGTAATTCACTGTGTCACCCGTAGGCCTGAAGGAATGGAAATACAATTTCGAACCATCCGGATGTATGCTGGGGAATCCGTCCAGGTATTTACTGGTTAAAGGTGCAACTTCGGGTTTAGTCCACTCACCATCTTTAACTTTGGACATCATTATAGTCTCGAAACCGCTGGGGTGTAGTGTCCAGTAACACTCCTGTCCATCCAAGGTGAAGGTAATGGAACCTTCAGTCATTCTGGTAGATACAAAGCCAGGAGCAAAGATCTCTGGAGTCATGCCCGGTGGTTTCTGACCCAGGTAGGGGCCGGTAATTTTTTGGGTATTGTCTATTGAGAAAAAATGCCTGCTGCTGTAAATAACATTACACTGAAAATAATAATTAGCCTTTTCATTTTCACATAGTTTTTATTTGAAATCTTTTGGTTTTAATTCTTCTAAAATCATAGCATCCACCCAGTAGATTTCTCCGCCCCGGAAAAAAAAGAAGTACTTGCCGTCCGGTGAGAATTTGGGAAGACTCCCTAAAATGTTCGTATTCCGGGCTTGAGTCCAGCTTCCTCCCTGCCTTCTGAAGCTTATATATAGCCCCCTTCCACCGTCAATGGATTCGGGCATGTCGTAGCGAAAAAAGAGAAGAAAGCGCTCATTCGGAGCTACATAGGGTTTGGATTCCGGATAGATACTGTTGATAGCATAGCAACCTATTTAAGTTCTTATTATGATCATAATATATTCCTTTGTTTCAGCTTATCAAGCTGCTCTCTGGCATTGTTATTATTTGAGTTTAGTTCAAGAGATTTCTGGTAATTCTTAATAGCTCTTTCAATATCTCCGTTTTTCATATAAGCTTCACCAAGGCTGTCATAGCAATTAGCAGATCGTGGATTCCTTTTAATATTTTCTTTAAAAACCAATATCGCAATATTGTTCATATCTTCATTCAATAAAGAATAACCTAAATTATTTAAATAATTTTCATTTGCTTCTGGCAGTAAGACTTCAGTATAAATCTTAATAAGGGCAGTATCCAATGCAAATTTCCTGTTTGTTTTTATGTCTGGTTCTATACCTGTTCCTTCCCAATTTTTTTTCGTTTGAGAGTTAAGCACTTCTGAGATCGGCATTTTTACAATATAGTAGTCGGTAAGTATTTCAGGACCTCTTGTTGAATGTGCACCGCCTCGAGTTGTTTCACCAATAATAATTGCGCGATTGCGGTTTTTCAAAACGTCAGTAAATGCTTCCGCTGCAGAATATGTATTCCCACTTGTTAAGATATATAATGGGGTTTCCAAGATTCGTTTACCAGGTAAATCAGGCAAATTACGATATTGTATTACTTCATTCTTATAAGGTAATTTTTTTTCAAAAAATATTATATTCTTTTTCTCATCTTGAAAATCAAAAAAATAGCTTAAAATCAGTTGCACCATACTACCCCATCCACCAGTATTGCTTCTCAAATCAATAATTATTGCATCAGCATTTGAAATAAATTCCATTGCAGCATATGCAGTTTTACTGGCAAATTCTGCTCTTTCGAATTCATCGAATCTTAAGAAAGCTATATTTCCAGGTAGTATCCTTACTTCTCTAAATCCATGATTTCTTTTGCCGGAATTTTCTTTTTGCCGGATAAAATAATCTTCTCTTTCTTTTGCGGATATGTTTTCTCCATTTTTAATTTCATTTACATCTTCAGGATCAAACCTGATCATAAGGTGTTTATCCCTGGTTAATTCAAACAAGTCATTTGTAACTATCTGAGCAAAAGCATTAAAATCTGTTATATCATCATACCTTCCCTCATTCAGATTCCTGGTAAGTATATTTGACACCTCCAATCCAACCTCTGGATAAACATAATCCTTAAGCATGACAGAAAGCATTGTGATTGTTTCAGTTCTGATTCGTCCGGTTAATTCTGAGGGAAAATTCTTTACCTGAGCATTAATACTCATTGCTGCACACAGCATTAAACTGATGATTAAAAGATATTTTTTCATTTTGTTATTTTTTATCTTAGTTTATTGGGTTTTAATTCTTCAATAATTCCGGCATCTACCCAGTAGATTTCTCCGCCCCGGGAAAAAAAGAAGTACTTGCCGTCCGGTGAGAATTTGGGAAGACTCCCTAAAATGTTCGTATTCCGGGCTTGAGTCCAGCTTCCGTCCTGCTTTCTGAAGCTTATATATAGCCCCCTTCCACCATCAATGTATTCAGGCATGTCGTAGCGAAAAAAGAGAAGAAAGCGCTCATTCGGAGCTACATAGGGTTTGGATTCCGGATATATACTGTTGATAGAATCGGACAATCTAACAGGTTCAGTGAACTTTCCATGATTATTTTCCGAATAATAAAGATCATCACCTGAACGGAAATAAAGTGTTCCGTTTGAGGACAGACTGTGCTGTCCCTGTCTGACTTCAGGTTTATAAACAGGATGGCCTAAAATGACAGGCTCTGACCAGCCGTCCTCTATCCGATCTACGTACCAGATGTTGTTCTTGGGTTCGGATTCTAATTCGTTCGGTCTGTCCGAGGTGAAGTACATCCTCTTCCCATCCTGTGAAAAACAAAAATCCATGGTTGAATATTCTCCAGAAAATGGCACCATCTCAGGTTCTGTCCAGACTCCGTTGATCCTCTTACTAACCATAATAACATAAAAATACTGTCCTTTATTCTTTTCCTCCGGAGTAGTGGTTGAAAGTTCGAAATAGAATTCATCGCCTTCATGCGAAAATTCTGAGTTCAATTCATATCTTCCTTCCAGGGAGATAATCCCTGGTGCGAAGACCTTCGGCGTTATCCCCGGTGGTTTCTGACCCAGGTAGGAGCCGGTTAGTTTTGGAAACTCCTTTTGTTGAGCAGAGATGCTTTTTGCTATAACTAGTATGGCACAAATGACACAAATCAGTTTATTCATTTTCGTTAATTTATTTTTTCTTTGATCGGGTAATACACTCTTGAATGACCTACCTTATTTCCATCAAATAATATTATTTCATGGTCATTATTTTTCGCCTTATGATAAACTTCTATTCCCTTTTCTATTTCTTCAACTTTAATATAGTCAATAAAATCTCTACCTATTGGTGGTATTTCTAATGATTTTTTAAATCAATTTCTAAAATTTCTTTGGAGATACCATTCTGCTCAGGGGTATTTTGAATGAATGAGAGTGATGTTATATCATCTTTCATATAAGCGTTTAAAAAATGTAATGAATAAACATAAACAAGCTCATTATCACGACCGATGGATATTACGTTCTTTTTTTTTTGCTATTAATATTCTCAATATCTCTGACCAAGGGTTTAGATAAAAAATCATAGTGCTCCATTTGATTAAAGTGTAACAAATATGCATCTGAGTATTTCAAATTATTATAAAAATGTCTTAATATCCATTCCATGCATTAGTAATCAGTATTAATAACTTCTCGAACTGACTTCCTCCAACAAAACAGCAATTTTTATATACCAAATCTTCTTCTCTATAACCCTGTTTTTTACATATTATTAGATGTATTAAAAAATTTTCATCGAGGCTTCTGTTAAAGAACTTATTTCAAGCTGATTATTCTTTGCCCATTCTATAAAGCAATCGTCATAACTATCAGTATTCACCTGATGTATAATAACAGTTTCCCAATCTGGAATTATAAAAATAATCTGTCGCCCAAAACCTGAAGCAAAATATGATCCTGATGGAATACCAAGTTTACAGGAAATACTATCATCAGGGATCCACCACAAATAACCGTGACCATTCTTTAACCCGTTTTCACCTGTTTTAGTAAAATCATTGGTAATTCGATCAATCCAAGTTGATGGGATTAGTTGTTTTCCTTCCCATTCTCCCTTATTTATGTATAATTGTCCTAATTTTGCTAAATCTCTTGCAGACATGAAGAATCCAGCTTTTTTGTGCATTGAAAGACTGGGATCGCCTGAATAATGAATAGATTCTCCATTGAAATCATGCATGTCTAGTGGATCTGCTAATCCGGTTTTGAAGGCTTCATATACAGTCATACCTGATTCTCTTTCAAAAATTGTTGTAAGCGCATTATAATCCCAGTTATTATATGCCCATATTGTACCTGGTTCATTAGGCATGGTACCCATCACATTATCTTTCTCACTTTGCCAGCCTTCAAATTCTCCTGCTGCCGTATGGTTAATACCAGAAACACTTTTAATTAAGTGTATAACTTTAGCTTTTTGTTGAGATCTGGTTAATGGATACGGATAATCAGAAATTCCAAGGTCTTCCAATGTACTTTCAAGATTTATAGTGTGAGGACCTATACCTATATGTTGTCCGACTATAGCACTCAACAAAGACTTACGTATTGAATGGACATTATATGGGATTTCAACATTCCCATATGATAAAAATGTGCTATCACCTGTGACCAGAAGAAATGAAGAAGTTCCAATTTCATTTAGATATTGCTTAATAATATCGAACTTAGATACATCCCACACAGAGCAAATGGATACTGTGTCTATGATACCTGATTTATTATCCTGACCAATAGCATTATTGGATATCATGATTGATAAAAAAAGTAACATATTAAAAATGCTAAAGTTAAATAGATGTTTTTTCATGTCTTTATTATATATATTTAAGAAACAGATTAGTCTGCATGTCTTCAAATAGTGGAGAATAAATTATATCAAATAATTTCAATTATTTGAAATTACATTCTTAATATGTTTTTGTTTCAGTTCTTCAATAATCTTCGCATCCACCCAGTAAATGTCTCCTTTGCCACGTTCACCTGACGAAAAGAAAAGATATTTTCCATCAGCAGTAATAAAAGGTTGGCTGGCTATCATTCCCAGAGTAATCTCCAGCGGTTTGCTCCAACCTCCATCCCTCTGGCTGAATGAGCAAAACAGCACACTATTGGGTTCTTCTTCCGGTCTTTTCACAGTATAAACGACAATGCTCTCATCCGGAGCGATCCAGGGATGCAGGTTCTGTCCTTTCTCATTAAATGGCGTACCAAGCTTTTCAAGCTTCTGATACTTGCCGCCAGACTTTCTTATGATTCCCAGGGCTTCATTCCCCATACCCCCTGAAATATCAGTGGTGTAGATCGTTCCGCTATCAGTGGAAGCGATATGCATTGTCTTGTTGGGATTGAATAACTCCCCTGGATCCTCTATCCCTCCCCAGTC
>Ga0272443_10000519_pt1 | contig 70064 bp, 42 predicted proteins | sample SSMAcet12_FD_193581 | JGI IMG/M metagenome (GOLD analysis project Ga0272443, IMG submission 193581) | Marine sediment archaeal communities from Little Sippewissett salt marsh, Falmouth, MA, United States - SSM-Acet-12 | ecosystem: Environmental > Aquatic > Marine > Wetlands > Sediment ...
GGGCGGCCAACGCGGAAAAACAATCTGGCTGAATCGAACGGACCAGGAAAGAATTGCTCTCGATCCAATCTGTTTTGAGCAAAAAAAGAACGTGCAGCTTGACATCGAGCTCTTTATAGGTGCCACCGAAATCTCCGGCGCCGCCGCGTCATCGGCAAGTGTCCCGAATGTGGGCCGTTTGGTACAACTCAAGCGGGCCGGGCGTGCAGGCGCTTGCGGAGGAAGGTCTTGGCCCGGTAGAAGTTGGTGCGGGCCAGGGCCGGGCTGGTCCGGGTGCGATCCGCGATCTCGGCGTAGGGCAACTGCTCGAAGCAGCGCAAGCGGACGACCTGCCGCTGTTGCCAGTCCATTTCGCCCATGGCATCGGACAAGGCACGAACGCTCTCGCAGCCGATCATCTGGTCCAGCACGTCGGCCTGGCCGTAGACAGCGCGGAACCGGCGCTTGGTTTCGCCACGCGTGTTTTCCCGGGCCGTGGTCCAGCGTCGCTGCTGCTGAAAGTGGTCCTGGATCTTGCGCTGGGCAACCCGATAGATCCACGGCCAGAAAGACTCCGCTTGCCTGAGCCCACCCAGCCGTTCGACCATCACCAGCAGGGTCTCTTGCAACAGATCCTCGGCCGCGTGGGGATCGCGGACGGCGCGCGCGATGAACGGATGCAACCGCCGGCGGGCGACGACGGTGAGTCGGCCGAACCGTTCGGTGTTCTCCAGGTCGCCCCGGCAGGGGCGGCTGAAAGGGCTTTCGAGATTCATGGCGCAAGTCCTTGTCTTCATACCAGTCCCGCCTAGCGTCACTTGTTCAGGGCTTTCTCGATCATCGGTTTCAATTCCTCGGTATCGACGCCCCGCGCCAGGATGGCGCCATCGGCATCGATCAGAATCGTCATGGGGATACCGCCGATGCCGTACTGCTTGACCATGATCGATTCGTCCATCGATCCGAGACTGACCTGCGTCCAGTCCAGTGCTTTCTCGTCGATCAGCCTTCGGGCCCTTTCGAGATCCCAGTCGAGGGACAGGCCGAGCATGACGAAATCCTCTCTGTCGGCGAAGGCGTCGTACAGGGCCCGCATCTTGGGCAACTGGGCGACACACGGACTGCACCAGGTGGCCCAGAAATCGAGCAACACAACTTTTCCGCGCAGGTCTTCGAGACGGAGGGTCCGGCCGCCAAAGGTTTGTTCGACGAACAGCGGGGCGGGTTCGCCTGTTCCCGGGTAGGTAAGCCGTTGCACTGGGATGTCCGGCACGCGGAGCGGCGTGTTGCCGTCGCCCTCGGGGACGGTGAATTGCGCAACCGCGACGCCTTCGAGCACGCCGCGACCGCACGAGACGTTGTCGCCCAGCGGGGCGTGGATGTTGACCACGAATTCGTATTGGCCCGGGGCCAGTCCGGTGAAGGTGAATTGCCCGTCCTCGGCGATGTGCGGCACGAATCGTTTCCTCACATTCTGAGACGGGGCGTACACGCGCTCTTCGTCGCGCCAGAACCACCGGAATGAATTCTCGTCGAATTCCCCGGTGAGTGTACCGGTCCCATCGATTCGAAAGGCCACAGCGTGCGTCTGGCGCGGATCGGTCAGTTCGATGCCTTTGTCTTTCAGCCCCTCCGGCGCAGAGAGAATTCGCCCCGTCACGGCCCGACCGGAGGCGCCGATGGCAATCGAGTACGTCCGGCCCGGCTCAGGGGTGAAATAGGCACCGTCGTTCAACTCGTATCGTGTGAACCGGCCCACGGCCAACGGGATGGCCGGGACGCACTCCTGGGCGAAGGTATCGCCAGTGACCGAGATGCGGTTGAACAGCCAATCGATGCTCGGTATGTTTCTGTCTTGATCTTGCTCCAGTCCGTAGAGGACGATGCCCACGTCTTCTCCCTCGATCCGCGAACGATCGATAACGCCCTCGATGCGCGACCAGGCGGTCAGTGTGAGGTCGGAACCGTTGGCAAACGCCTCGGACAAAATCTGGGCGTAGCCTGATTTGTGGACCGCCACCAGTAGGCCTTGCTCTCGCGTGGGGGGCAACTCGAACGCGCCGTTTCCGTCAGTCTTCTCGACGCTCTCGACCTGGTAGGCGAAGCCGGCTTCGGAGAACTGGTCGCGGTCGATATAGGCTTTCTCACCTGGCTTGACCAGGGCGATCTGGGCCTCGGCCGCGGCGGCGCCCTCCGGGGTCAGCAGGGTTCCCGTGATGGGCGTGCCGCGGCGCAGGCGGATGGTCAGCGGTTGACTTTTGGTATCCAGCTCCAGAGGGGGCGCGATGGTCGGTAGATAGCCCGGCGCCTGCACCTTGATAGCAGCGAGACTGGAGAGCGGATAGGAGATGCCATATCCGCTCCAGCGATGCGTGAAAGCGCCGTTGGCGTCTTTCGTGCCGCCGCGGTGGTAGCGACTCCAGTCAAAGGACGTATCTTCGCGCTTCCATTTGACGCCGTTGGCGATCGAGAACTCCGGGACCGGTTCGCCCGTCTCGGCATCGACCACCCGGCCGCTGAAGACCGGGACCTCGTACATCACCATCTCATCGACGTGTGACAGATCCTCGGGCAGATCCTTGCTGAATCCCATCAGTGGTTTCTTACCGAAGTACAGTTCGATCTGTCCTTCGGGGAGATTCGTCAAGGCGAAGTGGCCCTGTGCATCGGTGCGGGCCAGGCGGCTCATATCGCGTTGCTCCTTGCCGATCTGCCACCGCTTGACCCCGATCCGCACATCCTCGAGCGGCTGACCCTTCGCATCCACAACCCGGCCTCGGTACGTCCGGCCTTCCGAAACGACCACCTTGATGTCCGCCATGTCAGCCTGGATATCAACTTCTTGAAGAGTCGGGGCATAGTCGCCGGGATAGGCCGCGATCGTTCTCGTGCCGGGCGGCAGTCCGCTGATTCGGAAGGTCCCGTCCTTGCCGGTCCGCGCTGTGGTGGCGTTCTCGATGATCTGATTGTAGGGGCTGGGCGTACGCGAATAGCGCCGATCCGCGCAGACCAGAGCATTCTCCACCGGCTGGTCCTGCTTGTTGACGACCTTACCAGCGAGAACGAGACCGCATTTCATTGTGATCGAGTGTGTGCCTTTCTCCAACTCCTCCCGGGGTGGCGTAATACGATTGTCCTCGATATAGAACTTGGCGTGTTCGAATTCCAGGGAGAGCCCCATGCACTGCGGCGGGACGGCGCGATGCCAGCGTCCCTGGCTGTCGGTCATCGCGTCGCGAACCCACGTGCTCATCCAGCCGGGCATGTCGAAAGACATGTGGACGCGCACGTCGGCGATGGGCCTGCCGTTTTCGTCAGCGACGCGTCCCCGGCAATGCAGCATGCCATCGTCGCGCAGGTTCCGGTCGAAGTCAGGCTGCGTCTTCTTTGCGGCTGCTACCAGCAATGGCATCTCGATGAAACCCTGCTTGGCGCGCAGCTTCACCGGCCCAGTGCTGAACGATGCGGTGTCCGAATCGGTGTTCAGGACCCTGGCCTCGATCGTCACCCCCGGGCCGCAAGGCGCTTCGCCTTCATAGTAGCCAAAGGCGTCGGTCTTGGGCCGATAGTGCCAAGGAAGACGAGTCCCGTCGGCGGTCGCTATGACCAGTTCAACCTCTCGATCTGCCAGAGCTTTTCCATCCGCGCCTACTACGCGGCCGGAAAGGTCGGCCGCGTTGAGGTCCAGTCTGACCCGCAGAGGCTCCGAGGGCGTGGTGGGCGACATCCGGAAGATGCCATACAGGGCGGAAGCCTGCGAATAGGCGAGCCACACCTTCTGATCGGGTGTGACGTCTTTCAGCATGACGCGGCCTTGCGCGTCGCTCATCACCCCGTCCCAGACGCGCGTGCCCTGCGGGGCCACGTACACGCACTCCCGCGACCGACCCAGCGCGTCGGTGACAATCCCCTGAATCGTTCTCGTCGGCTTGGTTTCGGCGCCGGCATCAGCCTGAACGAAGTCACTGCGCGCCTGCACCGGTTTCGCGCGGTAGGGTGAGTTCAGCGGCAGGGTTTGGCCGAGTTGGAAATCCACGGCATCGATCGTCTGCCCGGCACGAAGCGAAACGGTCCGGCTCTCCGGTTGCCAGCTCCAGTCGTCTCTTCGCATTCCGATGTAGGCGTAGACCTCGCCGGGCGGGAGACGATAGGCCCAGGTGCCGTCCGGCCCGGTGGAGGTGCCCTGAATAGTCCCGCTGGAACGTGGTCGCGCGGCTGAATGCAGGCCGATGTCGATTCCTTGGAGAGGATGGCCCTCGGCGTCGACGACGCGGCCGCGCACGATCCCGCCTTTGGTCAGGACCAGTCGCAGGTCCTCTCGTGTTTCGCCGGGCTCCAGATCGTCCAGGCTGATGGCTTGAACGGTCCAATCGGGGATTGTGTCCGCGAGCGGATCGTTCGGCGTGACCATCAGGTTGCAGGGGACCGGACGGACATCGGTCATTTCGAACCGGCCCTCGGCGTCGGTCCAATCCTTGGACCAGGCCCCGTTGCTTTGGCCTTGTAGGGTGACCCGCAGATCGGGGGCCGGCTGATTCGTACCTTCGTACACGACCGTGCCGCGCAGCGTCACCGCCCGCTGGAGTCTGAACTCCGCCGGCGTCTCAGACGCGATCCCAGAGACGGGAGAGTCTGTCGCTCCGTCTTCTCGGCGATCAGCATACGTGTCAGGTCTGCGGGTTTGTATCCCCGACAGTTCAGGCGAAGCGTACCCCTCAGCGGTGAGTCGTAGGAAGACGGTGCAGTCGGCAGGCAAACCCGTAAGTGCGAATTGCCCGTTGGGATCCGTCCGGGTCTGGGGAGCGAACGTCATCCAGTCATCGAGAAACTGAGCGCTGGCCTCGTCCTGTTCCATCCACGCGCGCATTCGGACCACCGTATTGGGAATGGGTTTGTTGTCTGCGTCCACTGCGCGACCTGAGATTGTCCCCTGCGGTCGCAGGGTGATTCGGACGGACGTTTCGGCGCCCGTGGCCGGATGACTCTTGCCCCAGATTCCATAGCCTGCTTTCGAGACGAATAAGCTCCGTTTCTTTGAATTGTCCGTGATGGGCTCCAGCGTGTTTGAGAAATGGAATCGCCCGTCAAGGGCGGTGGGCATGATTGTGAACGTCCCGGCCCAATCACGACGTGAGTATGTCGGCGTTTCGACGAGGAAGACCTCTGCGAGGCTGATCGGGTCGCCCGCTTCGTCGACCACGATGCCGGAGAGCGTATAGGGGTGGGGCTTGCCCAGTTGCACGCGCAAGCGAGACGTGCCGGGAGAGATGTTCCGGAGCGTTTCGGTTCGACAGCCTTCTGCCGAGACCGTGATATCTGTTGTGCCGGGGCGCAACTCCGTGAATCGGAATTGGCCCTGTTCATCCGTCCGCGTGGACGGCTTCCGAATGACCGGCCGGCCAGGGGACCGGCGTTGTCGAGATTCGGGCAGGAGCAGGGCCCTGTTGCCAAGGGTCACGCGGGCGTCCGCCATCGGAAGGCCATTCGGATCCACGACCACCCCGGCAATCTCGTCTTGCGGGGTGTCTGGTACAGATTCTGCAGATTCCTCGGGCGGAGTCTCAGACGACGCGTCTGTATTGACCGTTGCAGTCTTGTCATCAATGGTATTGGCTTTACTGTCCCTCGGCTCGGCCTTGGCCATGGGCAGGAGGATCGCGGCGACGGTAGCCACGAGGACCAGGCCGGCCAGACCGAGCTTGGCGGTTGTCGGGAAGGGACGGCTGACGATGTGTTTGATGCGGGCGGTCAGGGCCTGCTTCGATTCGACCACGCCGATCAGGCGCAGACTCAGGGTCGGTCGGCCAAAGGCGAGTTTCGAGATGTTGAGCAACGTGCGGGGATAGTCTTCCGCTTCGTCGCCCATCGCGGCCAGGACAGTTTCGTCGACCGCCTGCTCGCGGACCCGGCGGATCATCAGGTTGGCCAGCCAGAGCAAGGGATGGAAGAAATAGGCGATTTGCAGCAGGGCCTGAATGAGGTTGATCCACAAGTCGCCTCGTTTGACGTGGGCCAGCTCGTGCAACAGGATCGACTTCATCTGCTGAGCGTCCAGTTGGGCGATCATGCTCTGCGGCATGAGAATCCGAGGCTTCCACAGGCCGCACACCGAGGGACTTGCCGACAGCGACGTGCGTCTGAGGACCACGCGATGGCGGACGCGCATTTGCCTGCGACATTGGTCGAGTAGATCGGTCATCGCCTCGGGCGCTTCGGTCGATTGGGCTATCAGTCCGCGTACGAAGAAGGCACGCTGGATGAGTAGGAGCGTCATGACAACGACCACGAGAAGCCAGGCGAGAAAGACCATTGCCTGCCACGTGATGGGCGGGGGCGGCGAGACAAACACAACCGGCTCAAGAGCCGTGGTTGCAGGCTGGCTGGGAGGATCGAACACCGGCGCCGACTGTTCGACGGGCGGGACGAAACGCGGTTCCGCCATGGCGATCGGTTGTTCGATCATGCTGACGGCAGGGGGCGCAACCTGCGGTTCCGGGATGACGGTTTCGATCTGGCTGGGAAGGCTGGGTAGCTGCGCGCCGATCCAGTAGACCAGACTCGTCGGCGCCGCCAGCGACGGGGGCAGGACGAGCTTGACCAGCACCAGCAGCCAAATCCCGTAGCGCACCACCGCCTTGATGCGCCGGCGCAGGAGCAGGTCCAGGACCAGCACCGCGACAATCAGCAAACTTGATTGGATGAGCATGGGCAGAACGACGCTAACGAAACCCTTGCCCGCCGCATTCAAAAACGCGATGAACTCGTTCATGATGCTCTCTCCCTAAACCATCCCGGAGGTACCCTCCGCAGGGACCTCCGGGGGTGCCTATTCGCTTTTCCGTTTTCCGCGTTGGCGATTCTGGATCAATCGCTCGAGTTGGCGATAGTCTTCCTCCGACAGCTTCTCGTTCTCGATGAGAAACTGCATCATGGGGGTGAGGGCTCCGTCGAAGGCGCGCTTGACCGTGCGCAGGATCTCCCCGCGTTGGGCCTGGGCCTTGCTGATCGCGGCGCGGTAGAGATACAGGTTGCGAATCTTCTCCGTCGTCAGCAGACCCTTCTTGACCATGCGATCCATCATGGTCTTGACGGTGGTGTAGGCCCAGTCTCGCTCTTTCTGGAGGGCCTCCTGCACGGCCGGGGCCGTACACGGCTGCTGCTCCCAGACCACCTGCAAGATCGCCCACTCGCTGTCGAACAACTCCGCTTTCGGCTTGGCCATGGCTGCCTCCTTTTGTCTATTGGAGTCAATGCTACTCTACTGTAGTAGAGGCGCCAAGCAGGAAATGAAGAAGGTGTGAAAAAAATCTCTCGGTCGGGCGGTGTATTCCCTGCGGGCGGCTACTTCTTCAGCGGATCGACGGGCAGCAGGTCCGTCGTATCGGCCTTGGAGGTGGCTTGCTCGGCGATCGCCGGCTGATTCTTGTCGATGGTCTCGAGCGTTCTCAGGGCGGCGGTGACCACGGCGGTGTTGTCCGAATTGGCCGCAATCTGTTCGAGGAGTTGGTAGGTTTCCGCGCTCGGGTAGTTCTGTAACGCACTGATGGCCGCGGTACGGCCCTGTTCCGCAGAGACCCCTTTGCTGCCCGCGGCGGCATACCGCAACGCCGCTTCGGCTTGCGGTTGGTTGATATTGGCGATGGTGTTGTAGAGTTGCCCCCCCTGGCCGGGCGGGGAGGCTTCGAGTCGCTCGAGCAGGTAGTTGACGCTCTGCGTATCGCCGATCGCGGCCATGGCTTGGATCGCGGCCTGTTGCAGACTGTCCAGCGTCGTCGACGAGACGCTGCCGGCCAGCTTCCGCAAGGCCTCGCCGGCTGTGGGCGAATTGATGTTGCTCATCATCTGCGCCAGCAGGTCGGCTGCTTCGGGGGTCGTGGCTGCGTCATAGCGCGCCACAATCTCGTCGATCACGGCCGTATCGGCCATGCGTCCCAGAGACGTCGCGGCCGCCCTTTGGACGGCGCGGTCGGCGCCCGCCTGAACGGCGTCCAGCAGGATGGGCCAGCTCTCGTGATTGGCGATGTTGGAGGTGCGCTTGGCGAGTTGTTCTTTGTATTGTCCGTCCTCGAGCTGCGCGAGTGTATCGAGCAGTGTTGCGGCGGCGGCCGGCGTTCCGATGCGGGCCAACGCCTCGGCCGCCCAGAGCGCGGTTTCATCGCTGTTGTTAGCGATGATCTCACCCAGTTCCTCCACGGCGTCGTCGCCCAAGGCGACCAGGTCGTTCATGACCTGCTTGATACGGGCGTGATCCTCTTGCTGGAGGGCTTGCCGCAGTGTGCCCACCAGGCTCGCGACCGTCGCAGGGTCCTGGGATCCACCGGCGCCGGCAGTGGCGCCCGGGGCCCCCGGAGTCCGCGTGTCAGCACGGTTCGGGTCGCCAGTGGCAGAGGCTGCTTGGGACTGGTTCGCCGTCATCGCTGCCGGGTCGGCTGGAACCGTCGTACCCGCTTGGGGGTCCGTTGGGGCGCCGGGCACATCGGGTTGACCGGTCGCTGTTGCGGTCGACTGACCGGGCACGCTCGGGGTGTTGCCATGAGGACGCTCTTGCTGCAGGGAGCGATGGGCGGTGTAAAGAACGGAGAGAGCGACCAGTACCAGCGCGGGAATCAGCAGCAGAGGCCATTCCCTCTTGACCAGATTCCTGAGGCCAAGAGATCTGTTCGTCGTCGACGGTGTGGTGTCCTTCTTCTGGTGCTTCTTGCCGGTCATGGTTGCTCCGCAAAGCTAGATCCGACCGGCCCGGCTCAGGGCCGGACCGGTCGGGAACTCAAAGTCATTCTGTCTGAGACAGACACCCATCCCAGGTGACCTACGGCTTCCCGTAGCTGCCCTGGCGGATCAAGTCGATTTCATTCGGCGTCAGGATGTCATCGAAGACGACGAGTTCATCTACCAGACCCGTGTAGGTTTGGCTGCTGTACCGATAGGTGCCGATCTTGACCGGCCCATCGCTGACGTGGATGCCCTCGATGGTGGTCTCAACGGTCTCGTACACCGAATCGTCACTGGGGTCGTAGATGCGGACACGAACCGTGCCGGTAGCCCCCTGGTCCTCGTACGTGACCGCGACGTGATACCATTGATCCCGCTGGATGATCTTGGCCGGATACGTCTTGTCATGATTGATGCCGCCGTAGATGCCAATCTGAACGCTCAGGGTTCCTGAGCCAGGCCCTGCGGTCTCCCGGTACGCTACGAGGAAGGAGTACTTTCCGCCAATGACGCCGCCCTTACCGAAGATGACGCCACCGGTCGCGTTGTTCTGCCCGTAAGAGCCTTTCATCCAGAACGCGACGCTGATGTTCTTGTTGGTGTCCCCGCTCTTCAAGGGGAACCCGGCATCGAGATCCGCATCGTCGATCAGGAAGGTGCCATCGGTGAGATCACACGATCCGTCGCCTTCCTGGACGTCGCCCGTGTCGACGATCGGTGTGGACTGCGGCGTCAGCGTGTTGGAACCGATGCTGTCGGTGGCCAACTCACCGGGCTCGAAGCGCCACAGCGCCTTACAGTGCGGGTCGGTGCTGAAGTCGTTGCCGAGGGTGGCACTGCCGTAGGTGGCCACGAGGGTCATGCCCGCATAGGTCTGGTAGGACCTCAGCATGATGTACCAGGTGGCCGCGGCGGGATTGGCGACTTCCACCGTCTCGTTGTTGCCAATCAGGTAGGGCCGGTAGTCCCAGCTCGAGGTCGTGGGTTTGGCGCCCTTCTTGACGTAGAGATCGCAATCCCCTGTGCCGCCGGAGATGGAGATGTTCAGGTAATCCTGGCCGGCCGGTACCACGATCTTGTAGAAGTCCTCGTTGCCGGCCGGAGCGCCCAGGTTGGTGACGGGCACCCCGTTGGTCAGCGTTGTCACCGGATCGGCGATCGGGATGTAGCTGGCCACCAGCGAGACGTTGGCGTAGGCCACGTAGGCGTTGATCATGATGAACCAGGTTCCGGCCGCGGGATTGGCGACCGTCACGGTCTCATTGTTGCCCATCAGATAGGGCCGGTAGTCCCACTCCGAGAGCGTCGGCTGACTACCCCGGCGGACGTACATATCGGCATCGCCCGTGCCGCCCGACATCGCGATCTCCAGAGAGGCTTGGCCGCTGGGGACCTCGATCTTGTAGAACGCCTGGGTATCGGTCGCGCCGGCCAGTCCGGTGACGGGCACGCCGTTGGTCAATTCGGTGACCCCGCCGCTGCCGCCACTGGCTTTGTGGGTGGCCACGAGGGTCAGGCCGGAGTAGGCGTGGTAGCCGCGGATCATGATCAACCAGTTGCCGCTGGGCGGATTCTCGATCGTCACCTTCTCATTGTTGCCGAGTTGGTAGGGACGATAGTCGTAGTCCGTCGTCGTCGGAGGCGAACCCAGCTTGACGTACAGATCGGCATCGCCGGTCCCGCCGGAAGTCTCGATCACCAGTTCGGTGCGTCCGCTGGGCACGATGATGCGATAGAACTTCTCGCTGCCTTCGCTGCCGGCAATGCCCGTCACGGGCACGCCGTTGGTCAGGAGTGTGACCGTGCCGGTGAACCAGTAATCGGCCAACAGGGTGACCCCGCTGTATGCCTGGCGGGCTCGCAACATGATGTACCAGGTGCCGGCCTGTGGATTGCTGACGGCCACGGTCTCGGTGTTGCCCGACAGATAGGGGCGATAGTCATAACTCGAGACGGTGGGCTTGCTGCCGCGCTTGACGTAGAGGTCGCAGTTGCCGGTGCCGCCGAAGATCTTGACTTCCAGGTCGGTCTGTCCCGAGGGGACCTGGATCTTGTAGTACTTGGTGGAGTTCAACGCGCCGGAGAGATTGGGCACCGGGACGTCGTCCTGGAGCGTGATCGCTTCACCGTAGCTGGCCACCACCGTCACGCCGGAATAGGCGGCGTAACCGCGGACCATGATATACCACGTGCCGCCCGTTGGAGTGGCGACGGACACGGTTTCGTCATTGCCGGCCAGGAACGGACGGTAGTCCCAACTGGAAGTGGTGGGGCGGGCGCCGTACTTGACGTACAGATCGCAATCGCCGGTGCCACCGGATGTCGAGATCTCCAGGTTGGTCTGACCGGCCGGAACGTTGATCCGGAAGATCGTCTCGCTGCCCACGGTTCCGGTCAGGCCTGTCACGGGCACGCCGTTCTCCAGCAGGGTTCCGACGCCGCCGCCGTAGCTGGCCAGCAGTGTCAGTCCGCTGTACGCGCTGTAGCCCTTGAGCATGATGTACCAGGTCCCACCGGTCGGGCTGTTGACGGTCACGGTTTCTTCATTGCCCGGCAGGAACGGCCGGTAGTCGTAGTCGGACGTCGTGGGCACGGCGCCGCGCTTGACGTACAGATCGCAGTCGCCGGTCCCGCCGGAGATGGCGATCTGGAGTTTGGTTTGGCCGTTGGGCACGTTGATGCTGAAGAGGACCTCGGTCCCCGTGGCTCCAGACAGGCCGGTGACGGGCACGTCGTTGGTCAAGGGGATGATGCTCACGCTGGCCGAATAGGTGGCGAGAAGCGTCAGGTTGGAATAGGCCGTATAGCCTCGGAGCATGATATACCAGGTTCCGCCGGCCGGGCTCTCCACCGTGACGGTCTCATTGCTGCCGATCTCGTACGGGCGATAGTCGTAGCTGGTCGTCGTGGGGGCCGCGTTCCTGCGAACGTACAGGTCGCAATCGCCCGTGCTGCCGGAGATGCTGATTTCCAATTCATCCTGGCCGGCAGGAACGACAATGGCGTAAAATGTCTCACTTCCGGTCGTCCCAGAGAGGCCCGTAAGGGGGACGCCGTTGGTCAGACTGACAGGGGCTCCCGAGGCGACAGATGCCAGAGCCGCGACCAGTGCCAGCAGGACCAGAATGTTTCGCCGATGCGATCTACTCGGACCGTTCATTTTTGACTCCTCTCTAAACCATTGCGTTTTTCTAGGGCGAATCCAGTTCTTTTTCCGAATGTCGGATATCTGACTCACTCAGATTAGTGCCATCGAAAATGGCCTTCGTAACGGTTTTTCCATATTTTTCCTCCTCTGCGACGCGGTCTCGGGCCATCCTGGCGGTTGGGTAAGGCATGGGTGCAAAACGCGCGGTCCTTGCGGCGGGGGCCCGGGCAGAGGCGGATCAATCCGAGGCGAGGGCATGGACCGGCAGGATCCCCAACGCGACATTTCCCCGCACAATTTTCCCCGGCCTTATAGGCCGTTGGGGCAGGGTTGCCGGCCGAATATAGGCTCATACCCTCCTCGTGGCCCCGATGATCCGGTGCCCGTCAAATGTTCACACCTTCTATTGTAGCCGGGCCACTCGGCAGCGCCAAGGTCCGATATTGTAGAGTGGTTTCTTTTTCGTCCGGCCGTACACCGCGGGCATGCCGTCCGATAATGCCGGGCCGGCTTTGCAGAGGTGTATTCGTCGCTCAGAACAACCCTGGTTCTCGCGGGGGCTACTTGCCCGGCGCGATGCAGTAGAGCGAGGCTCGCCCCTTGAGGTACATTTCATCACCGATGATCGCAGGCGAGGCGTCGAAGCCGTCGTCGAGCGTGTTGGTGGCGAGGACCTCCAGCGCTGCCGAATTCTTGAGGACGACGGTGACCCCATTGCGGCCGACGACGTAGACGCGACCGGCGGCGCCGACGGGCGAAGCGTATACCCCGTTGATACCCGAGAGGCGCTGTCGCACGAAATGCGCTTTGCCGGTCCGAGCGTCGTAGCATGAGAGGATCGGATTGTTGCCCGAGCAGACGTAGAGCTTGTCGTCATAGAGCAGGGGAGAGGGGACGTAGGGCGTGCCTTCGTTGACCTGCCAGGCGATGGCGTCTGAATCGGTCAGATCGCCTGTGCGCCCGAGTTCGATCGCCAGCAGCGCGCTGCCGCGAAAGCCACTGGTGCAGAACACCTTGCCGAAGCCGATCACGGGCGTCGGAATCACGTTCTGTGTCTGGCCCGTGCATTGCCAGATGATCTCGCCCGTCTTGGCATCATAGCTGCGCACGAAGGTGGTGGCGTTGGCAATGATCTGGGTCTTGCCGTCGACCTCGACGGCCACGGGCGTAGCCCAGGCGGTGCGTTCGTCTCGGCCTTTGCGCCAGAGCGGCTCGCCCGTGTCCTTGTCGAACGCGAAGATGGCCGAATCGCCTTCGTGGTCCAACACAACCACCACGCTGTCGCCCGCCAGGGCGGGGGAACTGCCTTCTCCGAAACCGGCGCGCGTCTGCATCTTGATCAGATCGCGGCTCCATTTGAGATTCCCATCGAGGTCGAAGCAGTGCAGCCCGCGCGAACCGAAGCTGGCCCAGAGGTGCTTGCCGTCCGTCACGGGCGAATAGGACGCGAAGCCATGGTCGCGGTGATGGCCCTCGTGCGGTTGCTCGCGCCGCGCCGACTTTTGCCAGAGGAGCCTGCCCGTACCGCGATCCAGGCAGACCAGATCGAAGCTGTACATGCCCGACGGCGCCTGGCTCATGCCCCGGCGCCGTCCGCCCCCGGACGGCGCAGCATCGGCGCCGGTACCGGCGGCTTCTTCCACCAGAACCGCCGTCTGAAAGAAGATCTTATCTTCCCAGATGATTGGTGATGATGTCCCCGTGCCGGGCACGTCGACCTTCCATTTAATATTCTCCGTTTCGCTCCAGGTGATGGGCGGGTTGCCTTCCGGGGCCACACCCGTGCCTTCAGGACCGCGCCACTTGGGCCAGAATTCCGCGGCCGAAACGTTGATGGTCAGACAGGCCAGCAGGCCCAGTGCGATCGTTGCTGTTCTCAAGTGCTGGTTCATTGCGCGCTCCTTTACGGTCATCTCTTATCGTCGTCGGCGCTGCTTGCGCGGCATCACCCACCGGCTCGATCGGGACCTGCTTCGGCCCCGTGTGGATAGTGCATACTCGCGAGCCGCCGGGTCAGTTCTTTTAGACGGATGTCAGGACCCGGATATTTCTTCCGCTTGGTGCAAAGCTCGGACCCGGGGCACTCCCACGGAGCCATGGCAATTGCTCCGCATATCCGATATGATGCATGCCGCGTTCGACCGGAAAATGCCCGTTGAAGGCCTTGTCTGGCCGAGGGGCCGCCTCAAGAAACGTGCCGTTTTTCGCACCGAATGACGGAGGAACTGTATATGCAACGGGATCTTCGCCGGCGCGGGCCACGAGCTTCGCTGGGTCTGGCGGCGTGGATCGTTCTCAAGGAGATGGAGATATGAAGACGGTTGCCCGAAGCGCGTTGATTCTCTCAGTCTTAATCATGAGCGGGGCGTTCGGCGCCGATGCCGACATCCGGCTCAATTCCCTGGGGTTTCTGCCGGCGCGGTCGAAGAAAGCGACGATTGCCGCGAAGTGTTCGGCCTTCGCCGTCAAACGCGTTGTGGACGGCAGTACGGTTTATTCGGGCACGGCCACCGGTCCGCGCCACCAGGACGACGTCGATCAGGACGTGTGGATCGCGGATTTCTCCTCGGTTCACAGTAGCGGCACGTTCTATCTCGACGTGCTCGGCGTCGGACGCTCGGTCGATTTCGAGATCGGCGCCAAAGTCTACGATTTCGCCTACTACACGGCGATGCGGGGTTTCTACCTCTGGCGCTGTGGCTGCGCCGTCGAGGGCACCCACCACGGCATTCGCTACGCGCATCCTGCCTGCCACATGAATGACGGGTACGAGGACTATCTAGGCAGAGAAGGCCACAAACGCGACGGCACCGGCGGCTGGCACGATGCAGGCGATTACGGCAAGTACACCGTCAACGCGGGCATCACGGTCGGTTGTCTGTTCCTGGCCTGGGACCATTTCCAGGACCAGCTCAAAGGCATCTCACTCGATCTGCCCGAGACCGCACCGGGTTATCCCGATTTCCTCAAAGAGTTGAAGTGGGAAACCGATTGGCTTCTGAAGATGCCTTACCCGGATGGCTCCGGTAAGGTCTCGCACAAGCTGACGCGGGTGAACTTCTCCGGGTTTATCATGCCCGAAGACGATGACGAGAAACGTTATTTCACCGAGTGGAGTACAGCCGCGACGGCTGACTTCGTCGCGATGATGGCGATGGCGGCGCGCTACTTCCAGCCTTACGATGCGAAGTACGCCAAGACCTGTCTCGATGCGGCCACCGCGAGCTATGCATTCTTGAAGGCCAATCCCGAAGCCCAGCGGTTCCGGCAGGGCGATTTCCGCACCGGGGGCTATCAAGCGCAGGACGCGGACGACCGGCTCTGGGCGGCCGCTGAAATGTGGGAAACCACGGGCGAGGCCCAGTACCTCAAGGACTTCGAGGCACAGGCCGTCGTCGCGCCCAGGCGGCGCTGGGGACCACCGGTGACGGGTAAGATCGACGAGGACTGGGACTGGGGCAACGTGCGCAACCTCGCCATGTTCACCTATGTCCTGTCCAAGCGAGAAGGCAAGAACGCCGAGTTGCTGAAGACCATTCGCGATGACGTGCTCTCCACCGCCGATCGCCTCGTGGCGCGGGCGAACGAGGATGTCTACGGCCGGGCGCTGCGGCGCTACTACTGGGGCTGCAATGGCACTATCGCGCGGCAGGTGCTGAATTTGCAGGTGGCGCATCGACTCTCACCGAAACCGCAGTATCTCGACGCGGCCACCGATGCCATCGCGCATTTGTTCGGCTGTAACGTCTACAACCGCTCTTATGTCACGGGCCTGGGCATCGATCCGGCTATGAATCCCCACGACCGCCGTTGCGGGGCCGATGGGATCAAGGAACCCTGGCCTGGCTACGTCGTGGGCGGAGGGCACTCGGCCACCGGCTGGCACGACGAGCAAGAGGACTACCGCACCAACGAAATCGCGATCAACTGGCAGGCCGCACTGGTTTATGCCTTGGCCGGCTTTACCAGTGGACAATCGAACTGACACATTGGCAGGAAGACCACGCCGGTTTGTGAGAAAGCAGGAGTCATGACAAAGATAGTGTGGATGTACTCGCTTGTGTTGGTCTTAGTGGTGAGCTCGCTTGTCTATGGCAACGAGTTAACGTTGCGCTACGATAAACCCGCGACCGACTGGATGACCGAGGCGCTGCCCATCGGCAACGGTTCGCTGGGCGCCATGCTGTTCGGGGGCGTCGATCGCGTTGTCGTCCAGTTCAACGAAGAGAGCTTGTGGACCGGGGACGAAAAGGACACCGGCGCCTATCAGAACTCTGGCGAGCTCGTGCTCGATCTGGAAGGGGACGGCGAAGTCAGCGACTACCGCCGGGAGCTGGATCTGACCACGGCGATCCATCGCGTGCGCTATCGCAGAGGCGACGTGGTCTACGAGCGCGAGGCGTTTTGCAGCCGCCCGCGCGCGGCCATCGTGCTGCGCTTCACGGCGAGCAAGCCCGGCTGCTACAGCGGTACGCTGAAGCTGAACGACGCGCATGGCGGCACGGTCTGGGCCCGGGGCAGCACGCTTGAAATGACGGGGGAGTTGAACAACGGTCTGCAGTACGAGGCGCAGGTGCGGCTGGTCTGGGCCGGAGATCGCCAACAGACCGGCAGTGTCCGCGATGGTCACGTTGCGTTCTCCCAGGCCGACAGCCTGACCATTCTGCTGGCCGCCGACACCAACTACGTCAACCGTTCGGATTGGAACTGGCGGGGGAGCCATCCCCGTGCGTGGCTCGGCCGCGCCGTTTCCCGGCATCCGGCGTATGAGGAATTGCGCCAAGCCCACATCGAAGACTATCAGAGTCTGTTCGACCGCGTGACATTGGACTTGGGCGATTCTTCGGAACAAACACGGGCGTTGCCTGCGGATCAACGACTGCTTGCCTATCACCGCGACAAGGCGCGCGATCCCGACCTCGAAGAGCTGTTCTTTCAGTATGGCCGCTACCTGCTGATCAGTTCATCCCGGCCGGGCGGTCTGCCCGCCAATCTCCAGGGGCTCTGGAACAACAGCAACAACCCACCGTGGCGCTGCGACTATCATTCCAACATCAACATCCAGATGAATTACTGGCTCGCCGAGCCGACCAACCTGGCGGAATGCCACCAGCCTTTGATCGACTACATCAACAGTTTGCGTGAGGTGCGCCAGCGGGCGACCCAGGAGCACTACGGCTGCGAACGCGGCTGGACCGTCCAGACCGAAAACAACATCTACGGCGGTTCAAGCTGGCGCTGGAATCCGCCCGGCAGCGCCTGGTATGCCCAGCACCTCTGGGAACACTACGCCTTCGGCCGGGACAAACGCTATCTCTACCATGTTGCCTACCCCATCCTCAAAGAGATCTGCCATTTCTGGGAGGATCGACTCGTCGAGTTGCCCGACGGCCATCTGGTTACGCCGGACGGCTGGTCGCCCGAACATGGCCCGGAAGAGCAGGGGGTCACCTACGATCAGATGTTGATCTGGGACCTGTTCACCAACACGATCGAGGCCACCGACGAGCTGGAAATCGACGGAGAATTTCGCGATCACCTTGCCAAGCTGCGCGATAAGCTCTTGCCACCGAAGATCGGCAAGTGGGGTCAGTTGCAGGAATGGATGACCGACCGCGATGACCCGAAGGACAAGCACCGGCACGTCTCCCATCTGTTTGGCCTGCATCCGGGGCGGCAGATCGCGCCGCGCACGACGCCCGAACTGGCTCGGGCTGCGGCCGTCTCGCTCAACGCGCGAGGCGATGGCGGTACCGGTTGGAGCCGGGCGTGGAAGATCAATTTTTGGGCCCGGCTGCTGGATGGCGACCATGCCTACGTGTTGCTCCGCAACCTGCTCACACCAGTCGGGTTTAAGGGCACCGACTACGAAAACGGGGGCGGGGTGTATGCCAATCTGTTCGACGCGCATCCGCCATTCCAGATCGACGGCAATTTCGGCGCCACGGCCGGCATCGCCGAGATGCTGCTGCAAAGCCACGCCAGGCAGATCGAGTTGCTGCCCGCTCTGCCTGCGGCCTGGCCCACCGGTTCGGTGAAGGGCCTGCGGGCCCGCGGTGGTTTCGAGGTGGACATGCAATGGGCTGATGGTAAGCTGAGGCAAGCGATCCTCCGCAGTGAGAAGGGCGGCACCTGCGATGTTCGCTATGGCGAGAATGTGACCGACGTGACCCTGGCGCCGGGCGCATCGCGCACGTTGGACGGCACGTTGAATTGAATTCGTTGAGTAACAGCTTCAGTAAAGGGTAAGAGTTGTGAGACGTGTTTGGGTATTGAGTGTGAGTGTTCTGTTGTTGGCGGTGGCCTCGGCGCAAGCGGCGCAGGACATCTATAACGACGGCTGGATCGATTTCAACAAGAACGGACGCCAGGACGTGTATGAGGATCCGTCGGCCAACGTCGAAAAGCGGCTCGACGACTTGATCGCGCAGATGACGATGGAGGAAAAGACCTGCCAGATGGTCACGTTGTACGGCTTCGGGCGGGTGCTCAAGGACGAACTGCCGACGTCGCAGTGGAAGAATGCGCTCTGGAAGGACGGCCTGGGCAATATCGACGAGCAACTCAATAGCACCACGTTCCATCCGCGCATGAAGACGGAGCACTCCTATCCGTACTCCAAGCACGCGATCGCGCTCAACACGATTCAGAAGTGGTTCATCGAAGAGACGCGCCTGGGCATTCCCGTCGATTTCACCAACGAGGGCATTCGCGGCCTGGCCCACGACCGCGCCACGTGCTTCCCCGCCAACATCGGCACGGGCAGCACGTGGAACAAAGACCTCGTGCTCGAGATGGGCCGGATCATCGGCAAGGAAGCGCGAATTCTTGGCTATACCAATGTCTATGCCCCCATCCTGGACCTGGCCCGCGATCCGCGCTGGGGCCGCACCGTCGAAAGCTACGGCGAGGACCCCTACCTCGTCGCCCAACTGGGCATGCGGATGGTGCGGGGTCTTCAATCGAACAACGTGGTCTCGACCTGCAAGCATTACGCGGTCTACAGCGTGCCCAAGGGCGGGCGCGACGGCGAGGCCCGCACCGATCCACACGTGGCGCTGCGCGAGATGCATAACGTCTATCTCTATCCGTTCCAGCAGGCGTTTGAAGTGGCTGGTGCCAGGGGAACCATGAGCTCTTACAACGACTACGATGGTATTCCCGTCAGCGCCAGCCATTTTTTCCTGACGGAGTTGCTGCGTGAGAAGTTCAATTTCCAGGGCTATGTTGTCTCCGACAGCGATGCGGTGAAGTTCATCCATGCCAAGCACCACGTGGCCGGGACGTATAAGGACGCGGTCCGGCAGGCGGTCGAGGCCGGCTTGAATATTCGCACGACCTTCACGCCTCCGGAAGTGTACGTCAATCCGCTGCGCGAGCTGATTCGCGAAGGGCAGCTCTCCGAGAGTCTCATCGACGCCAGGGTGCGCGACGTGCTGCGCGTCAAATTCTGGCTGGGTCTGTTCGACAAGCCCTATGTGGAAGATCCGAAAGCGGCCGACGCGGTCGTGCGCTGTGCCGATCATGTGAAGGTGGGTGTGCGGACGTCGCATGAGTGCCTGGTTCTGCTGAAGAACGCACGGGCGACGTATGCGTCGCCCCTACTGCCCTTGGACAAGGCGAAACTGAAGCGCATCCTGGTGACCGGTCCCAACGCCAAGGCTATCGAGCATTCTCTGAGCCGCTACGGGCCCAACAACACCCAGATCGTCAGCGTGCTGGAAGGGTTGAAGAAGAAGCTGGGTGGCAGCGTCGCGATCGAACATGCCCCGGGTTGCCTGATCAAGCCGGACGACTGGCTCGATTTGGAATTGATGTACACCCCGCCGACGGGTAAGGAAAAGCAGATGATCGACGAGGCCGCCGAGATGGCCAAATCGTGCGATCTGGCCATCGTCGTGCTGGGCGACGATCCCAAAACGGTGGGGGAAAGCTACTCGCGCACCTCGCTGAATCTGCCCGGTTACCAGGAAGATTTGCTCAAGGCGGTCCACGTGCCCGGGACGCCCGTGGTGCTGGTGTTGATCAACGGCCGGCCCATGACGATCAACTGGGCCGACAAACATGTGCCCGCGATCCTGGAAGCGTGGTTCCCGGGCGAGTTCGGTGGCGACGCCATCGCCGATGTGCTCTTTGGCGACTACAATCCGGGCGGAAAATTGCCCGTAACGTTCCCCAAGACGGTGGGCCAGATTCCGCTGAACTTCCCGTACAAACCAGCCTCGCAGGCGGGGCAGGGCCGGAATCGCTCGCGCGTGCTCGAGCCGTTGTACCCGTTCGGCCATGGCCTCAGCTACACCACGTTTGCCTACAGCGATCTGACCATCACGCCGGCGCGCCAGACGCCTCACGGCAGCGTGCAAGTCTCCTGCAAGGTCAAGAACACGGGCACGTGCGCGGGCGATGAGGTGGTGCAGTTGTACTTCCACGACCAAGTCAGCAGCGTGACCGTCTACGAACGGCAGTTGCGCGGATTCGAGCGCCTTCATCTCGACCCGGGTCAGGAGCAGACGGTTCGTTTCGAACTGATACCTGAGGATCTATCCCTGCTCGACCGCGACATGCGGCGCATCGTCGAGCCCGGCGTGTTCGACGTGTTGATCGGCAGTTCCTCCACCGACATTCGCCTGGAAGGCAGCTTCGAAATCGTGCCCGACTGATAGAGCAAAGGAGAGACGATGGGACGAACGAGTTGGATCTTATGCGTGGTGGTTGGACTCATTGGTGTATCCTCTGCCGGTGCCGATGATTTCCTGTCGTGGGCGGCGACACCTCCGATGGGCTGGAACAGTTGGGATTGCTACGGGCCGACGGTGACGGAAGCGGAAGTGAAGGCCAACGCCGATTACATGGCCGAGCATCTCAAGACGCACGGCTGGCAGTACGTCGTGGTCGACATTCGCTGGTTCGTCGAGAACACCAAGGCCCACGGCTACAACCAGCGCGACCCGCGCTACGTGATGGACGAATACGGACGGTTCCTGCCCGCGGTGAATCGTTTTCCATCGGCGGCCGGGGGCATGGGGTTCAAACCCCTGGCCGACTACATCCACAGCAAAGGACTGAAGCTCGGCATCCACGTCATGCGGGGCATCCCCGTCGCGGCGGTGAAGAAGAACACGCCTATCCTGGGCTCGACCGCTCGCGCCGCGGACATTTATAGTACCGAGCAGCAATGTCCCTGGTTGCGTGACATGTATACCATCGTCGCCGACCGGGAAGGGGCCCAGGCCTACTACGATTCGATCTTCAAACTCTACGCGGCGTGGGAGGTCGACTATATCAAGATCGACGATCTGTCCAGGCCGTATCATCGGGCCGAGATCGAATTGATTCGCAAGGCCATCGACGGTTGCGGCCGGCCCATTGTTCTGAGCACGTCACCCGGAGCGACGCCCGTGGACGCGGCCGAACACGTCAAGACGTACGCCAATCTCTGGCGCATCTCCGACGACTTCTGGGATCGTTGGGTGGATATCGTCGAGATGTTCGGACGCTGCAAGAACTGGGCCCCGCACAGTGGGCTGGGCCATTGGCCCGACGCCGACATGCTGCCCTTGGGTCGCATCAGTATTCGGGGCGAGCGGGGCGACGATCGCCGCACGCGTTTCACCAAGGACGAGCAGTTCACACTGATGACGCTGTGGTCGATCTTCCGTTCGCCGCTGATGTTTGGCGGTGACCTGCCCAGCAACGACGACTTCACGCTGGCGCTGCTGACGAACGACGAGGTTTTGGCCGTCAATCAGCACAGCATAGGCGGCCGGGAACTGTCCAACAAGGACGGGCACATCGTTTGGGTCGCGCATGCTCCGAATTCGTCGGACAAATACGTGGCGCTGTTCAACACCAACGACAGCCCCGAATCCGTGCAAGTGGTGTGGACGGATCTTGGGCTGCAAGGGTCGTACGCCGTCCGCGATCTCTGGACCCATGAAGGGCTTGGCACGTTTCCCGGCCAATTCGCCGCCACGATCTCGGGGCACGGCGCCGGTCTGTACCGGGTCAGCCCGAAGTAGGAGGGGGGAGCGGCTTCGACGTGACCGGTCCGCGGCCCGGCTCGTTCGTCGGATTCCTGCTCGAGGAGTATGGCCAGGGCAAATCCCTGGAAGGCTACCTGGTCCGAACCGTAACGATTTGAGGGCCTGAACCCGGAGCCAGCGTGAACGTCTGTGCCACGGTGGCCGTCGCCTCCGAACTGACCGTCACAACATAGTCCCCGAAGAAGCCGCGGGTGGAGAACGTGCCGTCCGCGTTGGCTTCGCCCGCGCTGTTCGTGGTCCACGTGGCCATGAGGGCCTCGTAGCGCCGGCCTGCTTCGTTCAGTGTCCAGTCACGCTTGGCGAGGCCGCAGTTCGGACCGCGCCAGGACGCGCCCGCCCAGAAGACCCACATCATGATCCCCTCGACGCTTGGGTGGCTGTAGGCGGTGCGATAGACGATTTCCAGCTTGTCGGCGTTGGACTGCTCATCCTCGTCGGCCACGTCGAACTCGCTGATCCAGATCGGCAGACCGAGCTTGGCTACCTTATCCAGGCGGTTCTTCAAGACGCGCGGGTGAGCACGGATATCCTCGTACCAGATGTGGCCCTGGATACCGACGCCGTGGATCGGCGCGCCCTGATCGATGAGGCTCTGTGTGTGTGCGATGTATTCATCGACCTGCACCTCATTGAAATCCTGGTCGACCGAGAGAATATTGAACTCGTTGACAAAGAGCTTGGCGTTCGGGTCGAGCTTGTGCGTACGCTGGAACATCCAGAGGTGGATGTCCTCGCCCAGGCCGTCCTGGAAGAAGGTTCCGTGCAACATTTCGTTGTTGATGTCCCAATGCACGAACTTGCCTCGGAAGTGCCGGACGACACTGTCCAGACGCCGCTGGACCGCCGTGCGCAGTTCCGCCCGGTCGAGGTCCCGGACCCAGGGCATCTGCCATTTCTCCGGGGCCCAGAAGACGCAGTGCCCGCGCACGGGAATGCCGTTGTTCTGGCACCACTGCGCCATCGCATCGGCACGGCGGTAGTCATCCTTTCCCGGCTGCCTTTCGTTGCTGTACCATTTGGTTTCGTTCTCGAAGACGGCCCAGTTGAAATGCGCCTTGAAGAAGTCCCGGTACTGTTCATTGCGCAGCAGTGTCGCGCCCATGGCCGAGCCGAAGGGAAAGGCTTGCCTGGTTTGCTGCAACGCGACCTGGGCGCCGGGCAGGGACCGGCCCTGCGGGTCGACGACGCGAATCTGCACGTCGCGCTGGCGGATCTCTTTGATCCTGGCCTCGGTTTCCGCACGCCACGTGGCGTCCAGCGCCCCAGCGCTGGGCAAGCTCAACAGCAAGATGGTAAAGGCAGATGGCAATAACCTGCTTCTGGACATGGGCGCTCCTTTCGGTCGATGGGCGGTTCACGCGTCCAGGAGAGATCATACCGGATGCCGCGCGGCTTTCAATCACAATGTTGATGCCCGGGGCCGGGCGGCGCCTGGCGGTTTGGGATGGACGCGGCACGACGGCCCTGCTAGAATTCCCGTGTTCGTAAGCAGGAAATCTGACAGGCTGTTTCGGGAGGTGCACGCGGATGGCGCGAAATGTGATGGTTCTGGTAGTGGCGGCGGTATTGCTCGGCGGTTGCGTTCATGTCCAGGAAACCAAGCGCGTTTACGACGACGAGGACGGATGCCCGCAGGCAGCAGCGCCGGCGCAAGTGCTGCGTCACGTGGTCCTGTTCAAATTCAAGGAAGGCACCGACCCGGCCGACATTCGCGCGATCGAAAACGCCTTCCGGGCGCTGCCCAGCAAGATCGACGCGATCTACGATTTCGAGTGGGGCACCGACGTCAGCGTCGAGAACGCTCAGAAGGGCTTCACGCACTGCTTCTTCGTGAGCTTCCTGAGCGAGGCGGACCGGGGGATCTACATCCCGCACCCGGAACACAAAGCGTTCGGCGCCTTGCTAGGCCCGCATCTCGACGATGTGCTTGTGATCGACTATTGGGCGAAATAGGGACATAGGTGTCCGGCCCGCGTGTGGCCGTTTCCGTAGGGGCAACCCACCGTGGTTGCCCTTCGTCTCGGATTGGTGCGTGACGTGGTGGCGGATTATGGGCGTCCGGGTTGCCGGACGGGGCGGGCAGGGACGGTGTCCTGCCCCTACAAGAGATATCGCAACAAGGGCAGGTTCCACGTGCGCATTATCGCCGGTACAAAGAAAGGCATGAAACTGCTGTGTCCCAAGACGCAGGACACGCGCCCGGTCACCGACCGCATCAAGGAGTCGCTCTTCAACGTGCTGCGCAACTACGATCTGGTCGAGGATCGGCGCGTGGCCGACGTCTTCAGCGGCGTTGGCTCGCTGGGGCTCGAGGCGCTCAGCCGCGGTGCGCAATTCGTAACGTTCGTCGAGCAGGACCCCAAGATCGCCGCCTGTCTGGATAAGAACATTGCCAAGGCCGGCTTCGTGGCGCAATCGCGCGTAATGCGAGTCAACGCCTTTCGCGTCGGGGCTCCGATCCAGCCTGGCGGGGCGAAGCACGATCTCGTGTTCGTCGATCCGCCGTACGTGCGGACGCACGAGGCCGGCGCCGGTTCGCTGCTCGATCGCTTGCTGGGCACGCTGGGGCACCAGGTCACCGAAAAGGGCGTGGCCGTGGTCCGTACCGAGCGGGGCGTGACGCTGCTCGATGCCTACGGCTCGTTCGAGGTGATCGACCGCCGCGAGTGGGGCAGTATGACACTGGCGCTGTATCAGGTGCGAGGCCATGGCGAATAAGCAGGCGGCCATCGACGTGGTCAAGCGGCTCCAGCGCGAGGGCTTTCAGGCGCTATTGGCCGGGGGGTGTGTGCGCGACATGCTCCTGGGCCGGCGCCCCAAGGACTACGACGTCGCCACCAATGCCCGACCCGAACAGGTAATGGCGCTGTTCCCGCGCACGCTCGAGATCGGCGCCAAGTTCGGTGTCATTATCGTGCTGGCCCGGCCCAAACCCGTGGAGGTGGCCACCTTTCGCGCCGAGGCCGGCTACCAGGACGGCCGCCATCCCGAGACCGTGACGTTTACCAACGCCGCGGAGGATGCCAGTCGCCGGGACTTCACTATCAACGGCATGTTCTACGATCCGCTCAAGGACGAGGTCCTCGACTTCGTTGAGGGTCAGGCCGACCTGGCCCGACAGATCATCCGCACGATCGGTACGCCTGACGAACGGTTTGGCGAAGACTACCTGCGCATGTTGCGGGCGATCCGCTTTGCGACGGAACTGGATTTCCCCATCGAGCCGAAGACGTTCGCCGCCATCAAGCAACACGCCAGGCGCATCACCGCCATCAGCGGCGAGCGCATCGCGCTTGAACTGGAAGCGACGCTGACGCACCCGAATCGGGGGCCGGGGGCCGCGTTGCTTTTCGACAGTGGTCTGGCCACCGCGGTTTTTCCGAACTTGCTTCCGAACGAAGATCCGCAATTCGCAATCGCCGTCCTGGGCCGACTGCGTGAGCGTGTCGACTTTGCCTTGGCCCTGGCGGCTCTCTTCTCCGGTTGTGATGCTGAGGCGGTGCTCGCCGAGTGCCGCATTCTGAAACTTAGCCGCGACCGTACCAGGCATCTGCGTTTCCTCCTGACCCATCGCGGCTGCCTGCTGGATCAGCAGATGTCCCTGGCGGTGCTGAAAAGGCTCCTGGCCCAACCCTACTTTCGCGATCTCTACGAATTGGAACGCGCCACGCGGAAGGCCCGGGGCGACAACGAGGCCCTGGCCTCCCTGGCCCGACTGAAACGCCGCGTCCGATCGCTGCGGGGCGTGAACGTCAAGCCCCGACGTTTGCTCGATGGCCATGACCTGATCCGCCTCGGAGCCGCCCCGGGCCCGCAAGTGGGCCAACTGGCCGAAGAGCTCTACATCGCCCAACTCGAAGGCCACCTCCACACCAAGACCCAGGCCAGAAAATGGGCCACCGACTGGCTGGAAACGCACCGCTGCCCCGAGTAGGCGGTGCGTCCTCACGGGTTCCGGCCTCTCAGACCTCGCGTGCGGATTGAGTGGATCGTCCATTTCCGGTATAATGAGGGGGATTCATAGTCGAGCGTAGATAGTAAGAAGGGCGGTGGTGGATGCGTCTCGGGGTGTGGGTTTTGATCGGTGTGCTGGCGGTGGCGCCGCTGGTGGCGGCGCGGGAGACAGACGACCGGCCGTGGCGGTCCTCCATTGACTTCCCGGACGATCCGTTCCAGAGTTGGACCTCGCCTGCCTTTATCAAGTTCACCATCGTCACCAAAGAGGGCTTCGATCCGAACGTCGTCTGCTTTCAGGACTCGCAGCAGTATGAGTTCCATTTCGACTTCGCCGTCGCGCATCTGGACCCCTTCGCGGGCATGACGATCGAGCAGTTCGACGCCGTGACGTTGCACGCCGAGGGTCAGCAGGGGGTGCTGGGCGCGGTGATTTTGCCTCCGTGGCATGATCCGCCACTGGCCGAGTATGGCATTCAGTTCGTTCGCACCGATGCGTACACGCGCGAGGAAGTGGTGCACTGGTTCAACGTGGTGCGAGCCTCGGTGGTCGCGGATCCGAATGTCACGGCCTATTATTTCCCCACCTATGAGCAGTATCCGGTCGCGCAGCAGAACCGCCCGTGGTTCGAGGGCCAGGATGTGCCCATTGGCTCGACGGCGCAGTGGGCCGAGGGCAATACGGCTTACGCCCAGGGCTGGGCGCTGGGGACGCTCAGGTTCGTTACCGGCACCGAGATTCAGGCGGCCTACACGGCAGGAGAACTGGAGCCTGCCGACATCCTGCTGACCGATGGTGTCCCGGCCGAAGTCCCGTCCGTTGCGGGGATCATCACGCTCTCGCCCGCGACACCGAACTCCCACGTCGCGATCCTGGCCCGCGCCCAGGGGGTGCCCTTCGTCCATCTGGCTGTTGAAGACGGCGTGCCGATCGCACACCAACGGGTCGGACACAGCGTCTACCTGAGCGTCGCCGAAGACGGTCACGGGACCGGCGCCTCGGTGAAACTGCTCGATGCGGCGACGCTGAGCGCCGACGACCGCGACGTCTTGCGGGCCCTGAAGGAGGCACCACCGCTGGAGATCCAGCCGATGGTCGAGCGGGGTCAGTTCTGGGCCGATACGAACGATTTGACGCCGCGTGAGATCGATGCTTTCGGTGGCAAGGCCGCCAACTTTGGCGTGCTGCGCCGCGCGCTGCCCGACCATTCCCCCCGGGCGCTGGCGTTCTCCTTTGATTTGTGGAACGCCTTTCTCGACCGGCCTCTGGCAGGCGCGACGTTGCGTGCCGAGATTACGCGGTACTTGTCGGAGTATTCGACCTATCCACCGGTGGACATGCAGATGCTCACCGCGGATCTGGCGGCCATTCGCAACCTCTTCACGAATGCCCAGGCCACCTCGTTCGGCGCGGAATTGGAATCGGTGGTTCTCGATGCTCTGACCGGCTTCGGTTTCGATCGAAGTCAGAAGATTCGCTTCCGCAGCTCGACGAACGTCGAGGACAGCGACCGCTTCACCGGTGCGGGGCTGTACGACAGCTACAGCGGGTGTCTGGCGGATGATCTGGACGACGACGCGACCGGCCCTTGTGCGTGCGATGCGACGGAGAGCAGCGAGCGCGGCGTCTTCCGCGCCATCCGCAAGGTCTTCGCCAGTTTCTACAATGACAACGCTTTCCTGGAGCGGCTCAAGCACGGCCTCGACGAGAGCGAGGTGGGCATGGCGCTGCTCGTGCACCATTCCTTCCCCGACGAGATCGAGTTGGCCAATGGCGTCGCAACCATGGAGCGCAGCCGGGGAAGCGGCTGGAACGTCGAACTGGTCTCGCAGAAAGGAGCGGTCTCCGTGACGAACCCGCCGGCCGATGCGGTGCCCGAAGTGGTGCGTATCGAAGCGGGCTTCATGGGGCCGATGCCCTGGCTGTCGCAACGATCGAGTCTGGTGTCGCTGCGGGACAATACCGTGTTGGAATGGGAGGACGAGTACATCGCGTTGTACGAATTGCTGCTCACGGCGGGCGACACGTTCTGCACGCTCCAGGGTAAGGATGACGTCGTACTCGATCTGGAGTTCAAGAAGATCGCGCCGGATGACAGGCTGATCATCAAGCAGATTCGTGAGATCCCGCAGGCGGGTCAGGTGGACTACACCACGCCACTGCTGCTGGGTGAGGCCAAGCGGTACCAGACGCTCCAGGGTCGGGGCAGCAATGTTTTCACCAACCATCGGGTCAAGTCACGCTGGACGCTGACGCCCCGCACGCTATGGCTCAGCGCCGAGAATCTCCAGACGTGCCTCTATGACGACGTGGAGATCGAATACGTCAGCGCGGGCCACGTCCGGCGCTTCAGTGGATCGTTGGCCCAACTGCCGGGGTTCGAGCACGTTTACGAGCCACCCGAGTGGGCATTCGATCAATACGATCTGATTGACTGGTGGCGCTTCGACGAGTTGTGCAACGGACGCACCTATCGACTGTTCACCACGCCGCTGTTCGAGTCGACCGTGCCCGACCCCGTCGTTACGTCGGACCAGTTCCGTCTCAATCTGGAAATCGATTACGCTGAGCCGGTGCCGCTGAGCGAGGCCGACATGACGATCACCGAGGGAACTGCGTTGTATCAACCCTGGGTGCCGACCGATCAGGACCTTCCCGAGATCTGTTCCTTCCACGATCCCAACACGGGCGTAGCCATCACGACCGAGTTTCACATGCGGTGGAGCTGGGACCCGTCCAGTCCGACCTCGATCCAGTTCGTACAGACGCGGATCGAGGGACTCACCAGCGAACCGATCGTCCTGACCGGCTTCTTCTCTCAGAGCGTGGGAGGGGGAGCCCATCTGTGCCCGAAGAACTTCCTCTTCGAGCCCGCCCTGGAGCCCGGCGTTTCGGAGCAGATTCTCGACGAGCTGCGGGCCCGTAACATCCGCTTGATTTACTACACCACGGGCGCCCGCGAATGCCGGCCTACCGAGTGGGAGGACACGCCACCACAGATCCGCCTCTACGGCTTCGATGAGCCCCTCGAAAGACCTGGTTGCGGCGCATAGTCACACGTCGATGGCGCGTCAGAAGGCCGTGGTCGCCCGGCCGGGTTTCTGTTATCATGGGCATCGCTGATTGGAATTGAAGGTCAGGAGATGCTCATGATCAGAGAATTGCGCGTGGCGCTCAGTGTTGCTTTTGCCACGGTCGCTTTTGCGGCTTTCGCTCATGCCCAGCCCTCAACGGGTGCGCAGCCTTTCCTGGTGGGAGCGTGCACGCACTTCAGCCAGGGCAAGGGCGTCGTGGAGTTGAATCTCGACAGCATCAAAGGAGTGGGCATCGATGCCATTCGCGATGAGGTGGGCTGGGGTTCGGTGGAGCGCGAGAAGGACAAACTGGTCATGCCCGAGCGGTTCGATACGTACGTCCGCCGCGCCAGCGCCCGCGGATTGGACGTGTTGCTGATTCTCGACTACGCCAATCGTTTCTACGATGATGGCGATCGGCCCCGCTCTCCGGAGGCGATCGAAGGGTTCTGCCGTTACGCGGAGTTTGTCGTGCGCCACTTTGGCGATGCCGTGCGGCTCTACGAGGTTTGGAACGAGTGGGATATCGGGATCGGGATGCCCGAGCCGTATCGCCAAGGGGGCTCGCCCGAAGACTACGCCAAGTTGCTCAAGGCCGCGTATCCGCGTATCAAGGCGGCGAATCCCGATGCGCTCGTCATGGCCGGAGGCTCGACCAGTGGGGGCGTCAAGCGCGGCTGGCTCGAAGGTATCGTCAAGCTCGGTGCGCTCGATTATTGCGACGCCATCTCGATTCACAGCTACAACTACAACGACAAGTTTCCCCAGCGCGGCCCGGAAGCCTGCTCGGCGTGGATGACGAGCGTTCGGGCGATGCTCGCCCGCTATAACGACGGCGCGGATGTTCCTTTCTATGTCACGGAGATGGGCTGGCCCACGCACGTCACCAAAGGAGGCACCGATACGCAACTGTCCGCGTCCTATCTGGCCCGGTTGTACTTGCTGGCTCGCACGTCGCCATCGTTTCGTGGTTTGTGGTGGTACGATTTCCAGGACGACGGCTGGAATCCCGAACACAACGAGGACAACTTCGGCCTGGTCCGGCCCGACCTGACACCCAAGCCGGCCTACCATGTCCTGGCCGATATTTCCGAGTTGGTCGGCAAGGGACAGTACGCCGGTTCCGTGGCGACCGGCGACGAGCACCTGCGTGGATTGCGTTTCACGCGTGCGGGCCGCGACTACTGGACGTTGTGGTCGACGGACGACGAGGATCGGCAGGTGGTTCTGGAGACCGAACACCCCGACCGCATGTTGATGGTGCGGCAGTTAGGGCACGACGCCCATATGACGCGCTGGGGCTTTCGCGCGTGGACCGACCGGAGCGCCGAGTTGGTACCCAATCGGTTAGCCTTCGTCGTGGGGCACCGTCCGGTGATGATCAGTGGCGACTTGTCCGGCGTCTCGATCGTTGAGACGGTTGGTCGAGCGAGGCAGGGCGAAGAAGAGAAATAGCATTTGGATGATCCACACGTTTGAGAGGAGACCGCATGCGTTGTTGCCGACGTGACTTTTTGAAAACGATGGGGCAGGGGGCTCTGGCCCTGGCGATCCCCGGCGTGTTGTCTGCCCAGTCCACCGACCGGCGCCGGCCGAATGTGCTGTTCATCGCGGTTGATGACTTGCGGCCGCAACTGGGCTGCTACGGCCAGACGCAGATGATCTCGCCCAACATGGACAAACTGGCGGCCGATGGAGTCCTGTTCGAGCGGGCCTTCTGCCAGTCGCCCGTCTGCGGGGCGTCAAGGGCCAGCCTGCTCTCGGGCATTCGCGCCACGCGCGACCGCTCCTTCAAAGGTTATTTGCACCACGCGGACCGGGACTGGGGCGCACCGCTGTCGCTGCCCAGGCACTTCCGCCAGCATGGTTACACCACGATCTCGAACGGCAAAGTCTATCACCATCGCGACGACGGCGCCGGCAGTTGGTCCGAACGCGCCTGGCGACCGCGCGGCGAGTGGGGCGGTCGCGGCTACCTGCGCGCAGAGAACCTGAAGATCGCCCGGAGCAACGACCGCGGACTCGGGCCGGCCTATGAATGCGCCGATGTCGACGACAGCGCCTACGCCGACGGCACGACAGCCGACAAGGCGATCTCCGACCTGCGCCGACTCAAGCGTATGGACCAGCCCTTCTTTCTGGCGACGGGATTCGTCAAGCCGCACCTGCCGTTCAACGCGCCGAAGAAATACTGGGATCTCTACGACCCCAGCAAGCTCGATCTGGCAGACAATCCCTATCCTCCCAAAGACGCACCCGATGCGGCGCTTCACAACTGGGGCGAGTTGCGGGCGTATCACGGAATCCCGAAGCAAGGGCCACTGTCCGAGGACATGGCGCGCACCCTCATTCATGGCTACTACGCCTGCACCAGCTACACCGACGCGCAAATCGGCCGCGTATTGGCCGAACTCGACCGGCTCGGTCTGCGCGACAACACCATCGTCGTGCTCTGGGGCGATCACGGCTGGAACCTGGGCGAGCACACGCTCTGGTGCAAGCACTGTCACTTTCAGACCTCGCTGCGGGCGCCGCTGATCGTTCGCGCGCCGGGTCTCAAAGGCGGTCTCAAGACCGACGCCCTGACCGAGTTCGTCGATATCTACCCGACGCTTTGCGAACTGGCGGGGCTGCCCATCCCGAAACACACGGAAGGACGCAGCTTCGTGCCGCTGATGAAGGATCCGAATCGGCCCTGGAAGGACGCGGTCTATAGCCGGTTCCACAAGGGCGACTCCGTGCGAACCGATCGGTATTGCTACACCGAGTGGACCGGCACCGATGGCAAGGCGTACGCCCGGATGCTCTTTGACCAGAAACTCGATCCGGATGAGAACGTGAACATCTCCGAGAAACCGGAGAACGCCGAACTCGTGCAGAAGCTGGCCGGAAGGCTCCATCAGTTCCGGGCCGGCTATGTCTATTGAATTGCGATGTGTTGATCCTACGGAGGTTGACGTGAACGAACGACGAATCTGGAAAAGTTCATCCGTCCTCATTCTTCTTTGCGTCTTGACGACTGTTTTGTCGGAGGTGGCCATCAGTCGGGAAGGACGCTTCAAGCTGGGCGAGCTCTATTCGCAGGAGCGAATTGCTCAGGTACTGATCCCGCGCGAGAAATGGCACCCATTCCCCACGTGGCAGCAGCGTCAGGCGTGGGAAGCGTTGCCGGGAGAAGTGCGGGAAGACCTGCTCGCCAATGGGGAGAAGTACCTGGGCTATGACTGGCCCGCATTGCCGGCGACGCTGTTTCTGGAGTTCGCCCGTAATGGCAACCGCAGCCGCTACGAGCACGAGCACTTCGCTCGCCGTCGCGCGCTGACGAATCTGGTCATCGCCGAGTGTGTCGAAGGTCAGGGACGGTTTCTGGACGACATCGTCAACGGGATCTGGGCCATCTGCGAAGAATCGTTCTGGGGTGTGCCCGCCCACGTCGGGGCGCAGCAGGCCGGTTCGGGATTGCCCGACTACGCCGACCCGATCGTGGCGTTGTTCGTGGCCGAGACGTCCGAGTCGTTGGCTTGGACCAGTTACCTGCTGGGTGAGCAACTCGATAAGGTCTCGCCTCTGGTGCGGCCGCGGATCGCACTGGAGGTCGACCGTCGCGTGTTGACGCCGTGCCTGGAACGCGATTTTGGCTGGATGGGGTTTCGTGGCGGTCGCGTCAACAATTGGAATCCCTGGTGCAACTCGAACTGGCTGGCTTCGGTTCTGTTGATCGAGTCTGATGAAGACCGCCGCGCCGCGGCCCTGGCCAAGATCGCCCGCAGTCTGGACCACTTTTTCGATGCTTACGAGGACGACGGGGGTTGCGACGAAGGACCGGGTTACTGGGGCCGGGCCGGGGCGTCGCTGTTCGATTGCCTCGAATGGTTCTACAGCGCCAGCGACGGCGCGCTCGATGTCTACGACCGGCCACTGGTCAAGGAGATCGGCCGCTATATCTACCGCGTTCACATCGCCGATCGCTATTTCGTCAACTTTGCCGATGCGTCGGCCCGGGTGGGTATCGCCGATTCGCTGGTCTATCGCTATGGCAAGCGCATCGGCGACGAGCGTCTGGCCGCTTTCGGTGCCCACGCCTTCGTCGAATCGGGCGGCCTGGATTCAGCCTTCCAGCGCGGACGCAGCTACAGCATGGGACGGGTCCTGCCCGAGATCTTCGGTGTCACCGAGATCGCGACGGCTGAGGCCAAATTGCCCCTCGTGCGGGACGTTTGGCTGGACGGCATCCAGGTCATGGCCGCCCGCGACTGCGAGGGCAGTCACCGAGGCCTGTACGTTGCAGCCAAGGGCGGGCACAACGCCGAGAGTCACAACCACAACGACGTGGGCAATTTCATCGTCTACATGAACGGCCGGCCCATGATCATCGACATCGGCGTCGAGACCTACAGCCGCAAGACCTTCAGCTCGCGCCGCTACGAGATCTGGACCATGCAGTCGGCCTATCACAGTCTGCCGACCATTGACGGTGTGATGCAGGCGCCGGGTCGGCGCTACGCGGCCAAGGATGTTTCCTACGACGTCAGCGATGACCATGCCGAGCTGCGCCTCGATATCGCCGCCGCGTATCCGAAAGAGGCGAACGTCAAGTCATGGCGCCGCACGATTCGGCTGGACCGGGGCGAAGCGGTCACGCTGACCGACGATTACGCGTTGACCAAGCCCGCTCGGGAGATGACGCTGAGCCTCATGACGCCGTGCTCCGTGGAGGTCGGACGCCCGGGCAGTCTGGTGCTGTACGATTCCCCCAGGAGTTCATCAAAACCGGTGCCGCCCATGCCGGTGTTGCGCATACGGTATGAGGAAAAATTGCTCGCGACGACCGAGGTCATCGAGATCGAGGACGGCCGGCTGCGTTCGGTCTGGCCCGAGAAGATCACGAGGATCCTTTTCAAGACCCACGAGCCTCCGGTCAAGGATACCTGGACAGTGACAATCGAACCGGTGGGGCCGTAAAGGCCTTGTCGTGAGAGTACCGATAAGAAAGAGAATCGATGCAACCCTTTACGCTTTTGATCAAACCGTCGGGTTCCGACTGCAATATCGACTGCCAGTATTGTTTCTACAAATGCCGGGCGCCTGAGATCGGCCAGGGCCGCCAGCGCATGAGCGACGACGTGCTGGAGAAGCTCGTCACCGACTATATGAAACTGCGCTTCCAGATGTCGGGCTTTGCCTGGCAGGGAGGCGAGCCGACCCTGATGGGTCTGGACTTCTACAAAAAGACGGTCGAGTTGCAGAAGGCCCACGGCGTGGCCGGTCAGGAAGTGGGCAACTCGCTCCAGACCAACGCCATCTTGCTGGACGATGACGCCTGGTGCGAATTCCTGCGCGACAGCAAGTTCCTCGTGGGCGTCAGTATCGACGGCCCGAAGGAACTGCACGACCACTATCGCCTGGACCTCGGCGGCCACGGTACGTGGGGCCGCGTGATGAACGCCATCGAGCGGATGAAGGCCTTCGACGTGCAGTACAATACGCTCAGCCTGATCAACAACCTCACCGCCGACCATCCCGACGAGATCTTCGACTTCCTGGTCGATCTGCCGATGCGCTACCTCCAATTCATTCCCTGTGTGGAAGTCGATCCGGAGACCGACGAGATCGCCGATTTCTCCGTGACACCCAAGCAATACGGGGACTTCATGTGCCGCATGTTCGATCGCTGGGTCGATTTTGGTCCGCAGAGGCTAAGCATTCGCGACTTCGATTCAATCCTGACCCACTGTGTCGGCGGGCAGCACACCATCTGCACCTTCGATCGCCAGTGCAGCCAGTACATTGTTATCGAGCACACGGGTGACGTTTATCCGTGCGATTTCTTCGTCGACCCCAAGTGGTACCTGGGTAACATTTTCGAGACGCCGATTGAAACGATCGCGGCCAGTGCCAAAAAGAAGACTTTCGCCCGCAAGAAGCAGAACCTGTGCAACAAGTGCCTGGTCTGTCGCCATCTGGCCATCTGTCGCGGGGGGTGTATGAAGGATCGCGCTCCGTTCGACAAAAATGACTATGGCCGCGAGAGCTATTTCTGCGAGAGCTATCGACAGTTCTTCGATTACGCACTGCCCCGTTTCCAGCAACTGGCGGCTCAGGTGCGATCCGGGGCGCTTGTCAGACCGGAGCAACTGGGCTAGAATGCATCTCGTTCTTGGACCGGATCCGATCGTAGGATGGGCTTTAGCCCATGCGGTCCGGCGTGCTGGGGAATGAACAGCATGGGCTGAAGCCCATCCTACCAGTTCCCTGACATTCACGAGCTCCAGCGAATTGAAAGGAAGGGACCGATGAACACAGTGAACCGAAGGGCGTTCATGGCCGGGGCGGGTGCAGCCCTTGCCGGTGCCACCGTATCCAGCCCGGCGTCGGCGTCAGATAGAAAGCAGGCCGAGCGCGGCAACCCGATCGCCGTATCGACCTATTCATTTTGGCGCTTCAAGGAAGGCATGAAGATGCCGATGGAGCAGTGCATCGATGAGGCCGCCCGGATGGGATTCGACGCGGTCGATGTCCTGCTCATTCAGATGGACAACACCGAAAAGGCGTACCTGAACAAGGTCAAGCGTCACGCGCTGATCAATGGGCTGGATCTCTGCTGCATGTCCACGCACCAGGGGTATGTCTATCCCGACCAGGCCGAGCGGCAGAAGAACATCGACCTGACTATCGAGCAGATCGAGATTGCGTATCAACTCGGCATTCCGATCATTCGATTGAACACGGGCCGCTGGCGCACGACGCGCAGCTTCGACGACCTGATGGCCAATCGCGGCATTGAGCCCGTCCTGCCCGGCTACACCGAAGAGGACGGTTTCAAGTGGGTGATCGACAGCATCGAAAAATGTCTGCCCAAGGCCAAAGAGTGCGGCGTGATTCTTGGCCTCGAGAATCACTGGGGTTTGGCCCGAACACCCCAAGGCCTGCTTCGTATTGTCAATGCGATTGATTCGCCGTGGCTCCAGGTGTTGCTCGACACCGGCAACTTCCTGGAAGAGCCGTACGACAAACTGGAAATGTGTGCGCCGCAGACCGTTTTCATGCAGGCCAAGACCTATTACGGCGGCGGGTTGTGGTATACGCTTGATTTGGACTATCCGCGCATCGGCCGGATCATGAAGAAAGCCGGGTTCAAAGGCTACGTCTCGCTCGAGTTCGAAGGCAATGAGGACTATCAGACCGCGGTCCCCAAGAGCCTCAAGCTTCTGCGCGACGCCTTCAGCTAGGCGACCGTCGCGACAAATTCAGTCGCGCTGCGCTCGATTCGGTGGGTGATGTGGTATACTAAAGGGGGTTGACGGGGTGTGCCCCGTCCCGCAGATCTACCGACGTGGTGAATTGGTTTCTGCCGACCACAAGAAAGGAGGCAGAGAGCAGTGAGAGGGTCTATCCAACAGCAGGGGGGGCGCGCTGGACGATACGGCGTGACGCTGATTTTCCTGGTGTGCGTCTGGGTCATCGGGCCGAAGCCGGCGCTGGCCCAGGTACCCGCGAACGAGGTCGCGACGGCTTATCGCTTTCTGGATCTGGCCGATCCCTGTGCCGTGCGGAATGAGCAGGACGCGACGCTGCTTACGTTTGCGAAATTCGACGCCAACGACACATTGGTGTGGGCCCGGGGCTTCGCGAACATCGACGCCTGGTGTGACTCCGCCCGATCCGATCCAGATCTCTCTTCAGTCAAGACCGAACAGGCCGGCTGGATGCTCTGTCGCGGGGATGAGGACGTCTTCTGGCCCCTCCAGGCGTTGCTCTATGTCTGTCCGGCGTACCGCAGCGTGGTCGAGGCCATCGAGAGCCGACCGGTGCTTCTCGATGTACGCGCCGGCGTATGGGACGCGCCTGGGATCGTGCTGACCGACGGGGAGAACCTCTGCTATCAGGGAACTGCGCTGGTGTCCTGGAATCCCAACGTTTCCAGCGTGTATGGTCAGATGCGACTCTGGCACAGCTTCCCGCCCCTGGTGGCCTTGGCCCACGAATTGATTCACGCCCAGCAGCGCGTGCTGCAAGACGAGTACACCTATGGCAAGACGCTCCAGATCGAGGCCATGAAAGGAGAGAACCTCGCCCGCTACGCCTTCTACAGAAAGGTGCCGGGCCATGAGGACCTGCGGCCCCGCCCGGGCAACCAGGGCTACTATCTCAACTCCCGGTTCCAGGATTATTTCGACGACATCGAGTGGGACGACTGGTCGCCCGATTTCAGTCCCTTGCTCGACGTGTTTCTGGAGGAGGAGTGAGCATGCCGTTGTTCCGCACCTCGATATTCAAAGCTTGCCTGTTCCCAGTTTTTGCCGTTGCGCTTTCGGTTCCGCTCGCGACTGCGGCTGAATTCGCCGGCGGTACGGGCGAGCCGGCCGATCCGTACCAGATCGCCACGGCCGAGCAACTCGTCTCGATCGGCAACAATCCCGATTTGCTGGGCAAGTACTTCCGCCTGATCGACGATATCGACCTCGACCCGAACCTGCCCGGTGGGCAAGTGTTCTCTACGGCCGTCATTGCCGCCAGCCCGGATCCCTACACATCGCGCCGGCGCAAGTTCACCGGCCGCTTCTTTGCCGACGGGCACGTGATTCGCAATCTGACGATCGACAGCGACGACGGACAATACCTGGGACTGTTCGGGTACATCGGTACGGATGGCCGTGTCTACAATCTGAATCTGGAGGCGGTCCGCATCCGCGGGGCGGCGCGGATGGGGGCGCTGGCCGGCTACTGCGACGGCTCACTCGTCGATTGTATGGCCACGGGCAGCGTCACGGGGGGCGACTCCAGCAGTTGGCTTGGTGGCCTGATCGGCATTCATGCCGGCGGCATGGCCGAATGCCGCTCCGAGGTTGCCGTCAGTGCCGGTGACAACAGCTTCACGTTGGGTGGCTTGGTGGGGATGCTCGAGGGACGGCTTTATAATTGCGCCGCGTCCGGTAGCGTCGAGGCAGGTGACGGTGCCTTCCATTTGGGCGGACTGGTTGGGATGTCCCTGGAAGGGAACATGGAGGGCTGTCACTCGGACAGTGTGGTTCTTGCCGGCGACCGCAGTTGGAGCCTGGGCGGGCTCGTGGGCCGTCTGGATTCGCACGGCGCACTGATCCGCTGCGCGGCGACCGGCGCCGTGACGGCCGGACAGGGCGGGCACGACCTGGGTGGTCTGGTCGGACAGAATTGGTATGGCAGTATGAGCTATTGCCGGGCGACGGGCGATGTCACTGCTGGCAGCGGCGGTCACACGCTGGGTGGCCTGATCGGCTCGTGCCTGGGCGGCCGCCTCCTGGCCTGCTCGGCCACCGGCGACGTCACGGGCCTGGCGGGCAGCCGTCTGCTGGGCGGCTTGGCCGGCCGCATACAGGCCGCCAGCACCGTGACGCATTGCTACGCGACGGGCCGCCTCGAAGTTGGTGAATCACTGCACGGCCGAGGCGGATTGGTCGGCCGAATCGGCAGCCCGCAAGACGTGCAGGTGGTGAGTTGCTTTTGGGATGTCGAGACCAGCGGAGCGAGCGACAGCGCCGCGGGACGAGGGGTCGACACGGCCCAGATGCAGGACCGACGCACGTTTCAGGAGGCAGGCTGGGACCTGGCGGGCGACCGCGCCGATGGCACGGCCGACGTTTGGAACTTGGCCGCGGGCGGCAGCTATCCGGCGCTGGCTGCTTTCGTCGACCCGAACGATCGGCACGTTCTCGAAGGGGCGGGCAAATCGTTCGATCCGTACCTCATCGCTACGCCTGAAGACCTCGGCGCCATGGTGCACTACAACCGCTTCGCCTGGTACAGGCTGTCGGCCGATATTGACCTGGCCGGCATCACCTGGACCACGACTCCGGTCCCCGCCTTCAATGGTGTCCTCGATGGGAATGGCCATCGCATAGCGAATCTCACGATCCGCAGCGCGGGCACTGAGCCGGTCGGTCTGTTCGGACGCATCGAGAGCGACACGTGGGTGTTCGATCTGGGACTCGATGCGGTCTCGATCGTTGCGCCCGACGGAGCCACTGACGTCGGTGGCGTGGCCGGTATCAATGCCGGCACGATCGTCAACTGCTATGTCACGGGCCACGTCACCGCCGGAGCGGGCGCTCGCTCGGTGGGGGGGCTGGTCGGCTCGAGCCGGCAGGGCACCATCGGCGACTGCTACGCTACCGCCACCATCACGGGTGGACCCGACAGCAGCCAACTGGGCGGGTTGGTTGGCTACAACTTTCTCGGCCCCGTCCTCACCAGCTACGCCGTCGGCATGGTCACGGCCGGGACCGACAGCGTGCACCTGGGCGCCCTCGTCGGATACAACGCCGAACGCGCGCCGGTTGCCGGCTGCTACTATCTGACCGGTGCTAACTCCGACCTTTGGGCGATGCCGTTGACCGACGCGCAAATGAAACAGCAGGGCAGCTTCGCCGATTGGGATTTCGCCAAGATCTGGACGATCTGCGCAGACCAGACCTACCCCCACCTGCGCTGGGAAGGAATCACCTGCGACCCGCAATAGCCCTGTCGCAGTCCTCCGCAATCGTGTAGGGGCAGACCACCGTGTCTGCCCGGCACCGGCCGGCGGTTTTTTCCTTGCACTACGTGCCCATGTCACGGACAATAGCTTCCGCTGAGGCGAAGGTGGCGAGGCCGTCAGCACTCGTACACGCATCGTCTGTGAAATCACCGGAGTTGGCCATGGTGCGTAGAGACAACTTGTGGGCCTATAGATACGAACTGGAGCAGTTCGGGCTGACCCCGACAGAGTTTCGCCGTCTGGGCGCAACACCCGTTGACCTCGAGGTGCATATTCCACTTCCTCCGGATGTATATCCTGGGCCGGCCCGATATCGCAAGCTCCTGGCAAAGTCGCCCGAAGAACGCCGTGCCGGCGTCCACGCCTGGCGCGTCCGCCAATACGAGCGTCTCTGCGCCAAACTGACGTCGTATGACATCGAGACCCACTACTTCAACGGCGACCCTGTCGGTGTTCGCGTCACCGTCCCGGCGAACAGAGTCCGTTCGATCTTCGACCTGAACTGTGTTGACCGCTTGAAGATCCTGCGCATCAAGGGCGGCCCACGAAGACGGCGGGTCAAACGGAGTGATCCGCGTTGGTTTGCCGTCAAGGGTCGGTTTGTCATGCAGGACGAGGGCGTGACGCGCGGGATGCAGCAGTACGAGGATCGAATACTGCTGGTGCAGGCCCGCTCGTTCAAGGACGCCGAGCGAAAAGCGATGCGCGAGTTTCGCCAATACGGGTATATCTCACAGACCACCACCGGCCATTTCCGTCGCTGGATCTTTGAAACGGTTCTAGATGTCTATAAGACGTGCGAGGACACTATTGACCCCAAAGGCACGGAGGTCTGGTCCGAGATGAAACAGCGGCGCATGAAGCCGGAATACGAGTGGCATCCCACCGATAGCACCTCGTAGGGGCAGACCCCCGTGTCTGCCCGGCGTTTGATCTATTGCTGGACAACGTCCTTCGCCCAGGCTTGATGGAGACCGGTCAGGCGTCGGACGATGTCGGGGTGCTGGTCGGCAACGCTCTTCGTTTCGGTGACGTCCTTGGCCAGGTTGCTCAGGAAGTTCTCGACCTTGGGGATCTGTTGGCCATTCTCCTCGGTAGCCGGTCCGTTGTGGACGAGTTTCCAGTCGCCCTCGCGCACCGCCCAATGGTCGCGCCGCTCCCAGTGCAGCACCTGGTGGGGCGAGGGGGCGGTGGCGGATTCGATAATAGATGTGATGCTCTTGCCGTCGATCTTGCGGTCGGGCACGGGCACGCCGCAATGCTCGGCGATGGTCGGCATCCAATCGATACTGATCGCCACCTGATCGCGCACGGCGTTTTGCGGAATCTCACCCGGTCGCGAGACGATGCACGGCACGCGAATGCCACCTTCCCACAGCGTGAACTTGTGCCCGCGGTAGGGGCCCGGATTGCCGCCGCCTCCGAAGGTGCGTTCCTCTTCGGAGTGGCCATGGTCGCTCAGGAAGATGATCAGCGTATCCTCGCGCAGACCCAGTTCGTCGAGATGTGTCACGATCTCGCCGACCATCTCATCAAGCGTTGAAACGAACGCCGCGTACATCCGCCGCGGCGCTTCCAAGTGTTTGTACTTCTCGCGCCATTTCTTCAGCCCCTGAAGCGGATAGTGGGGCATGTTGATCGCCCAGTACAGGAAGAAGGGCTGGTCCTTGTTGCGGTCGATGAATTGCTTGCACTCGTCGACGATCAGATCTCCGAAAAACTCGCCATCGTGCCAGACTTCCTGTCCGTTCTTCCAGAGGTCGTGCCGGTTCGGGCCGGACCAGTAGAAGAAGTGTGAGTAGTTGTCGATACAGCCGCCCATGTGTCCGAAGGAGTAATCGTAGCCCTGTCCATTGGGCATCGTTTCCGGCGTGTATCCCAGGTGCCACTTGCCCACGTGGCCCGTGGCGTAGCCGGCCACTTTCATCATCTCCGCGATCGTCACCTGCTCGGTCGGCATGCCCTGATGCCCCGGGCGTGACGAGACATTGCCTGGCACGCCCGCCCGCTGCGGATAGCGACCGGTCATTAGCGCCGCCCGCGAGGGGGAGCAGACCGGCGCTCCGACGTAGAACTGGCTGAAGCGCGTCCCTTCTCGCGCCAGACGATCCAGGTTGGGCGTGATCAGGTCCTGGGCGCCGTAGCAGTTCACATCAATGCTGCCCTGATCGTCGGTGAAGATCAGCAGCACGTTGGGCCGGCGCTGCGGTGTCTGCGCGCGCAGCGCCCGCGGCAGCAACGCCGCACCGGCGGCCATACCCAGTGTCTTGAGGAAATCCCGTCTGGTCTGTGCGCTCATGGTGCTGATTCTCCTATTTCGTATCCTTGGCCGGCGGTGTGTAGGGTCCGTATGCGTCGCGCAGGAATTCGAGCCACCATTTGATTCCTGGATTGTCTTTCGTTCCGTCGCCTCCCGGTTTGTGATTCGGTCCGTGGGGTGAGACACATTGCAACCAGGTCGAGGCGAGCATGTAGCCCTGGCCTTTGTCGAGATGGGCCCGCGTGTCGGCAATCTGGTTGGCCTTCATTGCGTCGTTGTAGAGACCGATGTTGATGTAGTTGTAGGTGCCGTCGCGCTTGCTGTAGGTGCCCCAGTAGCCGCCCGGGGCATTGCCGGGCGTGGCCTCGCTCTGGATGTAGGGCTTGCCCGCCACGGGCTTGGCGAAGTGAACGCCCAGGTCCGCCTCGGCCGGCGGCTTGCCCTTGAAGTTCGTCGCGATCACGCAGGCCGGGTTGACGGCTTTGCCCGCCAGGACCATCTGCCGCGTGTCGAAGCCCTTGGCGCGTTTGGCCATACCCTCATTGTCGACGTCGACGAAGACGTTGCGATAGTCGTGTCTTTTCAGCCAGGCGACGGTGTTGGCGACCGCGGCGTTCGCCTCGGTTTGCGTCCAGCTTTCATGCTTGGCTTTGGAGGTACTCCAGTAGAGGCATCCGACGAGGACGATCATGCCCCGCTCATCGGCCACGGCGATAATTCGTCCCATCCGCGTGGCGTAGACCGGGTCCAGAGACGCGTCGGCCCGATAGCCCTTGACGTCCCCGAAGCGCGAGCCCATAAAGAACACGCCGACCGTGTTGACGCCGTAGGAGGCGAAGGTGTCCAGGTGATCGATCAGTTCCTGCGTCGCGGCCTCCGAGATCAGCGCATTCGAACACCGCAATCCCTTGACCAGAATCGGCACGTCGTTCAGATACGTCTGCTCCCCGCGAGTGCTGAACACATAGTCGCCCGCCAACGCCGGTACGCCACCCGCGGCCAGCAGGGATAGGACAACGACGGCGTGACATCGACGGCAATAGACTCTCGTCATGGCAGACTCCTCATGGCAGGTGGATCTGATGGAGATTTTGTACCATAACCATGCCGAAAAGGTCAATGGTTTGCGCCATGAGGAATGACGGTCAGGGGCAGTAATCGGAGATGTGTCTCATTCATTGAGGCCTGTTTCTGCCTTGCGTCGCACGCCTGTGTCACGGATAATGGCTTCCCTCGAGGCTTGGCTCTGTTGGGAATGCCGATGTGTGCTCAGATATTCGCTCTTCTATTCGAACAACGAAATGGCCTGGGAGAGAATGTACCGTGACAGCAGAAATGAATCGCCGCCAATTCCTTGCTACGATGGCGTGGTCCTCGCTGATGGCATGCGCGTCGGCTCGTTCTGGGGCCAAAGAGCACCCGAGCACACCGCTTGTGGCCCGGTTCTTCTTCACGACGCAGGGCAAGACGGCGATGATGAATGCCGACGGCAGTGGCCTGCGCTATTTCGAGTTTGACGAGCCCGATCAGGTGACCTGGCAACCTTCCTGTTTCTTCTCCGATGGACATCGGGTTCTGTTCTTGAGTATGGAAGCCCGACGCGATGGTCCGGGCAGGCCGTTTGGTGAATACTACCATAAGACGCCCACCCACATCTGGATTCATGATCTGGACAGTAATTCGCTCACCGAAATCGCCACCCAAGACCGGATGGCGCCGTTCTACACGCCGCAGGTCCTGATCAAGGATGAACGCATCCTCATGCAAGTGGTACGCAACAAGGTTGCCCAGACGTTCAGCATGAATCTGGACGGATCGGATGCGCGGGAGTTCACGCGGGCCGGTGAAGGGATGCCCTACGGCATGAAACTCAGTCCGGATGGCAAGCGGGTCGCCTATCATCTCGCCAGCCCCCAAGGCTACCAGATTTGGACGTGCAATATCGACGGAGGCGATCGAACCTTGGTCGCCGGTCATCCCGACCACCTTTACTTCGGCCCGGAATGGTCGCCGGACGGCCAGTGGCTGGCGTTTCAGGACTGCCAATTCCATCAGGATCCGGGACATGACTGGTCGGATCTGGTCCTCTGCCGGCCGGACGGGTCGGAGCAGCGCCTGCTGACCCGGAATCAGTCGCTGTGGTTCGGGGCAACCTACGGATATCCCGGCAATCGCAGCGGCGGCTCTAACGTCCCGGTCTGGACGCGTGACGGTAAGATCCTGTGCTCTCATCGTTTGCCCGGCTCCAAAGTCGCGTGGGAGTTTCAGACGAATCGCCCCGATGTGGACCACTTCAACCGGGACTACAAGCCGGAACTGGCGCGGGGCGGAACAGAGATACGCCGAATCGATCCGCGCGACGGCTCGGTGACGAAGATCACGCATTCCGATCCCCCAACCTGGGATTTCCGGCAGAGTGAGTCATCCGATGGCAGACGGATCGTCTTCTGCCGCGCGAATACGGGCCAGTCACCCGCCGTTTGGGTGACCGATTCCGAAGGGCACAATCCCCGCATGCTGACCAAGGGCTTGAACGACCGCGGCGCCGATCATCCACGCTGGGTTCCCCTGTCCACCGTCCAAGGAAGTTGATTCACCAGACTCCTGTCAAAACGCCGGTTGAAGGGCATGCCATCGGCAACGGCCGGATGGGCATGATGGTGTGGACGACAGCTCATGCACTATCCCGAATTGATTCCGGAAACGGTCCAGAGCACATCCCACAGCATGAAGCGAGACAGCGTTGGATGTGGAGGCATCCGGCGGGGGCAAAAAAACAAAGCCGATTTGGCGCGGCGGGCTACGGGAGACTACAATGGGCGGTGTCGCTGTTCGGTGAAATCGGATTCTGACAGAAAGGCGGTGTGGCGGTGCGTGATGGACTGAGACGGCGTGATTTTTTGAAGGCGGCGGGGCTTGCGGCTTTGACGGGCAGAGCGATGGCGGTTGGTTCCGAGCGGTCGGGGCGGAGGCCCAATATCATCTTCATCATGGCCGACGACCTGGGCTACGCGGAGCTGGGCTGCTACGGCCAGCAGAAGATTCGCACGCCGCACATCGACCGGTTGGCCCGCGAGGGGATGCGCTTCACCGATTACTACACGGGCTCAGCCGTCTGCGCCCCGGCCCGCTGCACGCTCATGACGGGCCTGCACGGCGGGCACGCTTACGTGCGCAGCAATATGGAGGTCGGCGGCTGGGAAACGTTCAAAGGGCAGTTGCCTTTGCCGACCGAGACGGTCACGGTGGCCGGACTGCTCAAAGCGCAGGGTTATGCCACCGGGGCCTTCGGCAAGTGGGGCCTGGGCGCCGTCGGCTCGACGGGCGATCCGCTGGATCAGGGCTTCGATCGCTTCTTCGGCTATAACTGCCAGCGGCACGCGCACAATTTGTACCCGAGATTTCTCGTCAGCGATCGGGAGGAAATGCCCCTGGAAGGAAACACCCGCGGCCTGACCGGTGCGCACTACGCGCCGCAGGCCATCGCCGAAGAACTGCTCAAGTTCATCCGCGCCAACAGAGACAGGCCCTTCTTCGCCTACTATCCGACGGTCATTCCGCACCTGGCGTTGCAGGCGCCGCAAGAGGCGATCGATGCATACAAGGGGCAGTGGCCCGAGACGCCGTACGAGGGCAAGTCGTATCTGCCGCACCCGACGCCGAGAGCGTGCTACGCGGCGATGATCAGTTTCCTCGACCGCCAGGTGGGGCGCGTCATGGGGCTGCTTCGACGCGAAGGCCTGGACGACAACACCATCGTGTTCTTCACCTCCGACAACGGCACGACCATGCTGAAGGCCCAGGTCGATTACGAGTTCTTCGAGAGCGTCGGGCCGCTGCGCGGGCTCAAAGGCTCGCTCTATGAAGGCGGGATTCGCGTGCCGATGATCGCGCGGTGGCCCGGGAAGATTGCCGCCGGGGCGGTAACGCATCACGCGGCGGCCCACTACGACGTACTGGCCACGCTCCTGGATGTGGTGGGCGCCGAGGCGCCTGCGGAGACCGATAGCATCAGCTTCCTGCCGACTTTGCTTGCCCGGTCAGCCGATCAGAAGCGGCATACGTATCTGTTCTGGGATTTCTCGGGCTACGGGGGCCAACTGGCCGTGCGGATGGGTAAGTGGAAGGGCGTCAAGCAGGGTTTGCGGAAGAATCCCGACGCGCCGCTGGAGCTATACGATCTGGAAAACGACCTGGGCGAGCAGCGCAACGTGGCCGACGCGCATCCGGAGGTAGCCGCCCGGATCGAGGCGATCATGCTGGAGGCCCGGACGCAGCCGGTGGTGGAGCGGTTCCGGTTCGGCCGCTATCGTCCGTCGTAGGGGGCGACGCATGCGTCGCCCGTACCGGGCAGCGAAAAAAAATTGTCCGATGGAGGGTTTTCCGCAGGGCGGCGCGGTATAATAAGGGCGGTGAAACCATCTTTGGCATTTCGCGCGTTCATCTTCGTCCGACACCTGGGTAAGCTGTCGTTGTCCTGATTGAAAGGATGAGACTATGGCTGTGGTGTGGGTGCTTCTCTGGGGCCTCTCGGCGGTGCTGGCCTATTTCTGCACGGAAGGCGCGGCGCTGTGCTGCGCCAAGGGTTCGTGGGACCGGGCGACGCGGGAGTTCGCCGTCGTGTGCAGCATCCTGCTGGGGCCCATCTATCTGCTGATCGCTGCGGAGCTGCTCTTGCTGGCGGCGATGGGCAAAGGGCTTGCTGGGGATATGCCCCAGCGCTACAAGCACTGAGGGCGCGGACTTCGTTTCGTTGAATGCGGTAGGCTCGTCTGTCGCAGATGACAGCGTGGGCAGACACCGTGTGCTGGGAATCCATGGTTCCCGGTGCGTCTGTTCCGTGAGAGGGCGTACAAGAATGGGGCCCGCATCATGTCGATGCGGGCCCCAGTTGCATACACAACCGTTGCCGGTTGGGCCAAGCTGCCGGCATCCACCGAAGTTCTCTCAACTCGGCGTCATCGGCACGCTCCAGGCCGGTGTTACCACGGCTTCGGAACCGTGTTGGGATCGGGCTCGGGCTCAGGCTCGGGCTCGGGTTCGGGCTCGACGAGCTGAACGGGCGCCAGAACCGCGTCGATCATGTGAACCACGCCGTTGATCGCTTCACCGTCGGTAGCGATGATGGCGGCGGTACCGCCGACGTTGTCCGTCAGGATGCCGTCAGCCTGCATCACACTGCCACCGGCGAGCATCACGATCTCCGCGCTGGCCAACACGTCGGCCGCCAGGAGGCGACCTTCGGCCACGTGGTACGTCAGGACCGCCGTAACGAGATTCGGGTCCAGCTCGGCCACGGTCTCGGCCGTCACGTCGATCGCCGCGAAGGCGTCATCCGTCGGGGCAAAGACAGTGAACTGTCCGGCGCCCGTGAGGGTCTCCAGCACGGCCGCGTCGGCACTGACGCCCGCGATCAGCGTGTCAAACTGCCCGGCGAAGTCACCCGCACCGTTGAGCTCGACCAGCAGATCCACCACGTTGGTCAGTGCAAACGGCAGGACGACGGCGTCGATGACGTGGATTACGCCGTTGACGGCTTCCACGTCGGTGCCGATGATCGTCGCTTGCGCGCCGGTGTCATCGGTCAGTACGCCACCGGCTTGTGCCAGGGTGCTGCCCTCCAGCGTGGCGATTTCCGCCAAGGCCAGAACATCAGCCGCCAACAGCCGACCTTCGGTCGCGTGCGTCAGCAGGATGTCCGTCAACAGGGCCGGATCGATCACATTGGGATCGATCACGGTGTTCGGGTCGAGCCCCAGCATCGCGAACGCATCATCCGTCGGGGCAAAGACCGTGTACTGCCCGTCACCGGCCAGCGTTGAGGCCACCGCCGGATCGGCCACTGACAACGCGGCCAGCAAGGTGTCAAACTGACCGGCCAGGTCACCGTCGCTGTTGACCTGAGCCGCCAGGTCCGCGATGGTCACGAGGTTGTACGGCAGAATAACCGCATCGATGATGTGAATCACACCGTTGGAGGCGACGACGTCGGTGGCCGTGATGGTGGCCTGTCCGCCGGTATCGTCTGTCAGCACGCCCTCGCTCTGCAGCAGGGGGCTGCCCTCAAGCACCGCGATCTGATCGGCGGCCAGAACGTTCTCCGCCATCAGCTTGCCGGCGGCGACGTGGTACAGCAGCACATCATTGAGCACGGCCTGATCCAGCGAGCCCACGTTGCCGGCGTTGATGCCCAGCGCCTCGAAGGCGTCATCCGTCGGCGCGAAGACCGTGTAGGCTCCTTCGCTGGACAACTCTTCGAGCAGGACCGGATCGGCAGCCAGCAGGGCGGCCAGCAGGGTATCGAACTGACCCGCGAGGGCGCCACTGCTGTTGGCGGCAAGCGCGGTATCCACGATGTGCGGCACCGACGGCGCGGCCTTGTAGAGCCGGATGTCATCGATGTAGACCTTGCCCTGGCGACCGGCAGGCAGCGGGACGTCGCCAATACCGATAGCCAGTTCGGTCACATTCGAGATCTTAATGCCCAGCGAACTGAGGTTGATGCTCCACGACTGCCACCAGGGGTTCGCCGTGCTGCCACCGTAGGTCACCTTCTTCCCGTTGATCTCCACATAGAGCTGGTCACGGGAGGAATTGCCCGGATCGCCCAGGAAGGACAGGACCAGCTTGCTGACCCCGTTCTTGGTCCAGTCCTTGCGGCTCGAAATCGCGCGCTCGGTCTCGATGACGTAAGGTGACTTGGAGTTGTTGTAACTCAGGAGCATGGACTGACTGCCGCTATGGACGACCTCGGTATCAATCACCGGGGTGCCCGTGCTGCTGGCCAGTCCGCCTCCGCCAACCATCCACCCGTCTTTCCAGGTGGCGGTCAGGTCGCCATTGTAGCCTTCGAAGTCGTCGACCACGAAGTATTCCTGGGTCCGGAAGTCCCAGATGTCACCATCGATGAAACTCGGTGTCTCCGCGTCGTTGACCTCGTTGATCTTCCAGTAGTAGGTGGTCCCGATGTCCAGACCCAGCGGCCCGAGATCGAAGCTGTTGCCCGTGACGACGTCGACCATGGCCATGTTGCCGGCCACGGCGTCCATATCGCTGCTCAACTGCACTTCACTGACGTCGACCAGCAGGCCGGACCGCCAACTCAGCGTATCCGTTACGGCTACCTCGGTTGTACCGGGAACCGGCTGGGGCTCGCGGGCCTTCACCGGCACGGAGAGGAAGCGAACCTCGCCCAGCCCGTAGCGCGCGCCACCACCATGGTTGTTGTTCAACGTTAACCGGACGGCCTTGGCCGCGATACCGCTGAGGTCGATACTCTCAGGGGCGTAGCCCGCGGCGCCGGGCGCCTGCGGGAACTGGACATCGCCCAGTACGGTCCAGGCGGCACCGTCCATCGAGTACTCGATCGTCACGTCATTCGGCCCGTAGCCGACGATCGACTCGATACCCGTATTCGAGTTCCACAGCCACATCTGATCGACCTTGTAGACCTGGTCGAATTCATACGTGACCACCGGAGCCTCGCCGTCAATGGACTCGCCCAGCCACATGTCACGACCGTTCGACGAGTGCAGATCGTCTTCATCCAGGCCCGATCCGTCGACGGTCCGCTCGATGCTCAGCTCCTCACTGTAGGAACTGCTGGCGGCGGCCATGACGTCGGTGATCGGAATCAGATACGGCTCGACCGTCAGGCTCCAGACCTCGCCTTTGTAAACCTTGAGGCGGGGTTCCGGTTCCACTTCGTCAACACGCCAGTAGTAGGTCTTGCCGAATTCGAGCCGACCGGGATCGAAATTGGCCGCTTCCTGACCGGCGCTGACCAGAACGTCCAGCGGATTCTCGATCGAGGCGGTCGCCACGTCGTCCATGCTGGTTCCGAGGTAGACGTCGTGCATGGCTGCCGAGATGCCGGCCGTCCAACGCAGCCCGATCTCGTCACGCAGCAGGTCGCTGGCGCCATCGGCCGGGCTGGGTTCGGAAGCATAACGCGCCGGGATGCTGATCATGTACTCGACCGCGTTGAGGAATGCGACCATGCCTTCCGGTGTTAGGTTCAGTTCGCCCTGAGTGGTCCCCGAGGTTTCCTGGGTCCCGGCGGCGAAAAGCATACGCGGGCCGCCGGCAATCTGGCCGGAGCCGGGGTAGAACTCGACGCCCTTGTCCCACTCAGCAATGGCCGCGGCTTCTTCACCCAAAACCTGAGCGATCAGTTGGCCGTTGCCCATATCGAGCGTGCCGATGTACGACGTTTGACCGGTGCCGACGTTGGGGTCGGTCAGCAAGACCAACGTGGCCGGCAGTTCCGGTACTTCCGGTTCGGCCGGGGCGTTGGGATCGACCGGCGCATTAGGATCGACCGGCGCGTTAGGATCGATCACCGCATTGGGATCGGCCGGTTCGTCCGGTACGTTTGGCTCAGGTGCACTGAGTGTGACACCCTCGAAGATGGGATGTGTCGTGTCCAGCACATCCGAAGTGGCGCCGATGAGGTTCGTAATCGACGTGGAGTCGACCCATTTCCAGCGGCTGCTCCGGCTGATATACAGATTGTTCAGCAGCAGCGGGGTGGTCACCGCGTTCCATTGGGTTGGTTCGTCGCCGTCATCGTAGTCGCCGCTGCCGGTGGCCCGGCTGACGATGACCAGGTCCGCGGCGTTGAGCGTCGCAAGCTTGTCGGCATCGAGCTCTTTCCAATTATCCGGTTGGTAGTCTACGTCGTACCCCTCAGCCACCAGCCAGTCGACCCAGCCCTGGTCGTCCAGGACCCCATCGCCGTTATTGTCATAGGCCTGTGAGACCCAGACGATGCTGGCCGCTTGCAAGGTCGGGCTCAGGCACAGGCCCAGCACGACACAGAGAAAAGCAAGCTTCTTAAACATGACACTCCTCCTTCAAATAAGATCACCTCAACCGCATTGCGGCGACACGCCGCAGCACCTTCCCCCACCATACGTCACTACACTCCGTCGTCATCAACGCTCCAATTCCGTCATGTCGACCGGACTGTCTTGTTTGAATTGTCCCGCTGGGAACGGTTTGCGTTCTTCGAGACGATAGCCACAGAATCGCGTAGTTCGGTCGGTTGCTTCCTTTCTGGATCGCGTGCACCAATTCGTTCACTACGCGTCCCCGCACCCTGGGCCCTTCGATCCGAAGTGCCCTACAAGGTGCGGCTCTCACAGCGCCGCTGTGAGGACCGGAAACCTGCCCTGCCAAGTGTGAAGCGGAAATCGCAGACCGCTCAAAGTGTATTTGTACCATGGAAGTCCGGGTGTATTCAAGCAAATTCCTCTAAATTGACACCTGGTTTTGTGTATGTGGGTTTTTTCTTTCCTAGACTTCCTATGTTTCTGTGCAGGGCAGGCGCTCTGCTTGCCTGGGATATTGGTGCACCCCTCGCTCGGGAGGTGTTTATTGGGGGGATACGGCGGGAGAATCCCCGTGCGGTCCGCCGCGGAGGCTTGCAGAGCATTCGATGGCGGCCCCGGATCTGACCGGGGCTTCGTCTGGGGCCCTCTGGCGACGAATTGGCAGGCCACCTGGAGGTGGAAGAAGCCGCCTAGAAGCTGAATTCCAGCACTTTGGGCTCGACCAGCTTGCGGTAGTCGGCCATGGCCATCCGGATCGCTTTGCCGTGCGTGCCCCCCTGGAACAGAATGTGGTCGTCGGCCTCCAGGCCTTTCTCGATCACGGTGGCCAGGTCGTAGAGGTTGCCGAATGGCGGCTCGGCTCCCAACTCGCAGTCAGGAAACAACTTACCGATTTCTTTTTCGTCGGCCAGTTCCACCGACTGGGCGTTGACCTGCCCTTTGAGCTTGCCCAGATCGATCTTGTTCGGAGCCGGCAGAACGCACATGAGGTAACGGCCGTCGGCCTTGACGATCACGGGCTTGGCCACGTATTTCCCATGCTCGTGCTCGGCGGCTGCCAGACCCTGGGCGCTGAAGACGGGGGTGTGCTCGCTGGTTTCGTACGTGACGCCGGCTTGGTCGAGGAACTCCATGACTCGCATCTGTCGCCTCCTTAACAAATGCCGATGAAACGGTGGATGTGCCTATCCCCTATCATCCGCTCCGGGCCCGAGCGATCAAGGGAAATCTTGATGAATTTGGCGCCGGGGAAATGGGCGCGGCCGGCGCCGTTTCTGGATCGGTGGCCCGGCCGCACCGTCTGATAACTGAACGGTCCGAGGGATCGACAGCGCGGGTTTTCCTCAGTGGGGAGTTGGGGACCGACGACCGGTGCCGGAGAAGATGAGCCGAATGGGGAAATGAGTGCGAGATGGCCAGGGGGGACCATGGAAATGGGGAGGTTAAGATAGGGGTTTTTTGTTGACAGAGGCGGGATTTCGGTTTAGGATGAAAGGGCTAACGCCGATTAGTTACAACGGCTTGTTGGTTGTAACTGCCTATGAAAGGGACGGACTGCTCGACTGCAAATGCCGCGAGGTAGGGGGTGTCTCACCGCTTCGATCCGTTGTTTGCAGCCGCACTTGGTCCTATAACTGGACAAAGGGGTATATGGGAGACGTTTCAATGTTGAACGGACGAACCGTAGCGCTGGTTCTTTTGATGGGGTGTTTTGTCGTCGGGGCCGGTTTCGCGCGTGACCGCAGCCTCGCGGACGATTGGAACGATTATCTCCATTTTACGAAGATTGGGCGCTTCGATCTGGCCAAGGGATACGCTCAGGCGATTTTGCAGAGCAGTCCCGACCCGGTGATGCTGTTGGAGCTGAGTCAGGACAACCCCCAGGGATACGACCTGGCGATGCGAGTGGTCGATACGTCACACGATGCCGAGCTGGCCGATCTGACCAAGAAGCTGTTGGCCGTCATCGAGCAGGGGCGTTTCGCCCGGCGCTCCGATCCGCGGATCATCGTGGAGGAGATCAAGCGGCTCAGCGGCACCATTCGCGGCAAGATGAACGCGACGACGCGCCTCAAGAACGCGGGCGAGTACGCCATTCCCTACATGCTCGACGCCATGGGCGACCCGGCCCGGCAGGACGAGCTCAAGAACATCATCGAGGCGCTGCCGAAGATCGGCCGGCCGGCCATTCGGCCGCTGGTCGCGGCGCTGCAAATGGATGACATCGCCGTCAAGGCCGAGATCATCCGGGCCCTGGGCAAGATCGGTTATCCCCAGTCCCTGGCGCACCTGAAGTACATCAGTGAGAAGGACGCGTCGAACCAACTGCGCGATCTGGCCGTCCAGAGCATTCGCCAGATCGACCCGCGGGCCGGCAGTGCTCCCGCGGCGGCCCTGTTCTTCCAGTTGGGTGAGAAGTACTACTACCACGACGAATCGCTGGCCCCGCAAGAGGGCGCGCCGATCGCCAATATCTGGTTCTGGGATGCAGGCGCCGACCGCCTGGCACGAGCCGAAGTGGACCGGGCCTATTTCCACGAATTGATGGCGATGCGTTGCAGCGAGTGGTCGCTGAAATCCGAAGAGCAATTCGGTCTGGCCATCGGGCTGTGGCTGGCGGCTTTCTTCAAAGCCGAAGCGACCGGTGTCACGATGCCCGAATACTTCGATGACAATCACGCCAGTGCCATGGTCTATGCCACGACGGCCGGACCCGAGTACCTGCACCAGACCCTGGCTCGTGCCGTTAACGATCGCAATGCGGCCGTGGCTCTGGGGGCGGTCGAAGCGCTGGCGACCAACGCCGGTGAGCGCTCGCTGATGTACACGATGGGGCCGGCCCAGCCGGTGCTGCAAGCGCTGTCGTTTGGCGACCGGGCGGTCCGCTACAGTGCGGCCATTGCCATCGCCAACGCCGGGCCGCGCGACCCCTTCAACGAGAGTCGCCTGGTTGTGCAGAACCTGGCCGAGGCCCTGCCGGGCAATGGCCAGGGTGGCTCCGACGGCGGGAACTGGACCGCGGAACTGGCGGAAAGCTACGCCTTGCGGGCGGCCGAAGCCTTGCTGAAGCTGGCGATCAGCCGCAATCCCGTGATCGATCTGTCGCTGGCCCAGCCGGCGCTGATCACGGCCAGCAAGAGCAATCCCCAGCAGGAGATTCAGGTCTTGGCCGGCCAGATCCTGGCCTACATCGACAGCCCCGAAGCTCAGCGGGCGATCGCTGAGGTGGCGCTCGATGCCAGCAAACCGATGGAGGTGCAGATCGCCGCCTTCGAGTCGCTGGCCGACTCGGCCAAGGTCAACGCGAACCAACTGCCGGATACGATGGTCGATCAGATCTATAGCCTGATCAGTACCGATCAGACCGACCCGGATCTGCGGGCGGCTGCGGCCGCGGCTTACGGGGCCCTGAACCTGCCCAGCCAGAAAGTCAAGGAACTGATCCTCGACCAGGCCAAAAGCTAATCATCAACGCCTTCGTTGATTCCAACCGGACCCGATACGGTCGCGGAGGGGTGTGACCTACACCCTTCTGAGGCCGTATTCTTTTGCGCCCGGGGCCTGTGCCCAGAGGTGTAGTCTGGCAGCGTCACGCGGAGCGTGGCGATGGCGTGTCACGCGATCGGAAGGGCCGTCGGCAAGACAAGAATACTCCCGGAAGTCACGCTGCACTTGAGATCAACGCCCGCGAAATCACGACAGTCCGGCGTCGTATCGCCTCACCTCGTCCATTTGTAGGCGGTCAATGCCACCCGCTACCAGACGGGCACGTGTTTGTACTACCGTCTCCTTCGAAGCGACTGGAGCGGCGAAGCAGCGCGGTCTGGCTCATAGACCAGCGACAGAACTCGACCAATATTGACGCCGGTGGCGACGATTTGCTGACGCTCATCCGTGAGGATGGCCCAGGGAAGAGACCTCACGCCCCATTGTTCACTCAGCGCAGACGTGACGCCGGAGGATTGTTGCAGCAGTGGAATCGGCGCTGGGACGCCGCGTCCTGGCAAGACCTCAATGGGAAAAGAAATCTTGTTCTGTTCTTTCCACTGCCGTAATTCATCCTCATCTACCGGGGCAATCTGAATGCAGACAACCGCCACGTTCCGATCCCTGAGTTCCCGGCTAAATCTCTGCAACTGACGGATGGCGGTCTGCGAGGCACGTTTGGCGTAGTCTACAAAGACCACCAGCACTTTTTTGTTCTTTATGCGTCTGCCATCAAAGCCTATTTCCAATGTCCTGAGATCGGGCAGAGGCCCGCCCACCAATGAGTCGGGGGGAACGAAGTTGGTGAAGTGTTGCCCAAGTCTGATGGTCACATGGTCTCCGGTATGCGCGTATACATAGGCGGCGTCATTGCCCTGGCCGAAATCGACTTGCACGGAGACCGGGCCGACCGGCAGGCGATCGACTCTGAACTGCCCCAGCTCATCCGTGGACGTGGCCCGGTCGTCAGAGAATCCCCCTGCGTTACTGCCCACAAACACGGGTTTGCCCGGCACAGGGCGATTGTTCTCGTCCAGCACGACGCCGGAAATATGCGCATCCAAGGACATGAGCTGAACATCCGGGACCACCACCGGCTGGCCCGCTTTCATGCGGTCGTCCAGCACATGGCTGGACGAGCCCAGTTCCGCCGACTCATAGGTCAAACGGTAGTGTTCACCCGCACGCTGCAGGGGGACGAGCGTTTTGAGTTCGTAATACCCCTGGGCATCCGTGCGCGTGCCGGGCAAATGCACGGTCCCGTGTATGTCGCGCCTGCCGCCCCGACGTTTACGGTTCAATGCCAGACTCACTTTGGCCCCGGCAATGCCCCACCCCGCATCATCTGTCACGCGACCGCGAATGGAGCTAGTCGGTTTCAATACCACGCGCAGTTCGCGTACCGCATCGTAGTAGAATTTGGCTCCTGCCAGATTCCTCTCTGTATCCTGCACCATAAGCAGATGAGAACCATACAAGGGGTTTTGTCGGGAAGTGAAGCGCCCTTGTTGGTCGGTCAATACCGTCTGCCCCAGTCCCACGATCACACGCACATTCTCCGCGGGTTGGCCTTGGGGGTCCACTACGATGCCGCGTACCAAGGGCAACTGGGGCACCACGGTGATCTCCACTGGCTTGGTTTGCGGCCCTGTTACCGTCAAGGGAATGCCCTGCCCTCTGAAGCCGTCGTGATAGTTGCCGCCCCAGGCATGCATCTTGTACTGTCCTCTGGGCACGTAGAGCTTCGCTATGCCGCCGGCGTCGGTCTGGGCACGCTGTGTCAGAATGTCGTGCTGTTGGTCATGCTCGCGATCATCGACGTAGACCGTAATCTCAGGCAGGGCGCGACCCGTGGTCCGATCTCGAACCAAGACCTCAAGGGGGATCCCTCTTTCCGCTTGCACGGCGATCCTTACGATCGCTTCCTGACCCTTGATCTCGATGGGGACCTGCCTGGCCACCCAGCCCGTTCCTTCAGAAGCGAGTCGGAGAATATGCAGCCCGGGCGGCAGGCCCTGCAGTTCGAATGCCCCTTCCGTGTCAGGGAAGATCTCAATGGGCCTGAAACGCCACGGGCATCTTGACGGGTGATCATTTCTGAGCATCAGACGCAGCCCCCTGAGCCCCTGAGCAGTCGCCTTGTCCAGAACACGCCCCCGCAGCGTGGTGGCAGGAGGCAGCTTCAGTTCCACATCCTCCCAGTCAACGCGATACGTTCCAGCGGCATTGCCCTGGAGTTGCTTAGGCGGAAAGACGTTAACGATGTCTCGACCCGGAGCCTTTACGAAGAACCTCACCGTGGCCTCAACGGGCAACTGGTCGAAGGCAAAATGCCCCTGAGCATCGGTTCTCTGCGAGAGCCAACCTTGGGGCGCGTGTGCAGCCTTCCCTCGGTTTCGGATCTGCGGAACCACCTGGATGTCAGCACCCGCAACTATGTGCCCTTCTGAATCCACCAGCCGCCCGGCAATACATTTGGGCGGACGCAGTACGATGTTGGCGGTGATATGGGTACCCGGTTGGGCCATGAAGGCATGCTCTCTGTGGATATACTCCCAGCCCAGGGCCAGGCCCGTCTTCCTGGCGACGACCAGGATATCGTGTTTGGGTTCAACCCGGACATCGACGGCAAAACGCCCCTCCTGATCCGTGATCTGGATCGCGTCCGGCAGCTTGGCAGACTTCGGAGCGGCGTAGTCATCCCCAAAGAGTTCCATCACGGCCACCTCAGCGCCAGCGACCGAGTCAAGCCGGGCATCCTGGACCTGGCCTGTGATGTGAAGCCCATCTCCCAATTGCCCAACAGCCAAGCCGGTCAATAGCACAACAAGTCCAAGCGTCATGGGCAAGCTCCTTCGGGTGACTTGGGATTTGCCATCCAGCGCCGCAATCGCCACTCCCGTATGCAACCCAGCCAATAATACCAGAATCAGGGCTTTGATTCCAAGGCGTCCGGCCACCCATTTGACACTCAGGCCAGGCGCATCCATAGGTCGTTGCAGGAATGCCACCTATTCAAGAAACCTCTCAGTCATACAGTGTTTCTTGGCCCGCTACCCGTATCTCCAGGTCGCAGGGGCCCGACGAGATCGGCCATCCCCAAAACTCCGTTGCACTCCGTTTTGAGACTGCCACCCTGTCGTATTGTATTCCCAGCACCGGCGTGCCATGAGCAATCCCGGCGGGGACCGCTGCAACTGATGACGCGTAGCTTTTGACGACGCCACTACGAACGGGAGTGTGCCCGTCAGGGCATCGCGTTCGTCGTCTGCTCGTCAGAGCATACCTTTCCTCAGGTGCATCGTCCGCTCCAGAGAGGCGTGTGGCAGCGTCAAGCGTAGCGCCTCTCCTGAGCAACGCCGAAGGATTGGCGATGGTTTGTCACGCATCCTAATGAACCATCGCCAAGGTCTTCGACATTGACGCTGCCACCCACCCGAGAAGATAACGCCTTACGGCGTCACTACAAACATGTATCGTGAGCGGGCGATTAGTGTGTGGGGTGACGGCGCGCTCACCGCGCGAAATCCTCCGGGAAGTTCAGGTAGGCATACTCGCCGTGCAGTTCGTAGGCCTTGCGGTCGCGCGCCTTGGCGGCTTCGACCTCATCGTCGAAGATCCCGACGTAGTAACACTTGCCGCGGTGCGTGACATTGGCCGACCATTTGTCTCGATAGCGATAGACACCGACGTACTGCGACGAGCCGCCGCGCGGCGACCTGTTGGCCATGTTCTGGGCTTGCGTGCACACCCGCAGATTGCAGCGCCGGTTGTTCAAGCCGTTGCCGTCGATATGATCGACCACATAGCCCTTACGTGGGCGCATGAGCATCCGGTGCATGTGGACCGTTCTGCCGTTGAGAGTCGTGGCGGCGTAGACGTTCTTGCCGCCGTTGTTGGTGGCATACCAGTGATATTGGCTGACCTTCTCATAGTCGGCGGCATCGACGGTCGCGAACAGCCCCTTGCCGAGCGGAATGCGGCGGACCTGCGGATCATGGTCATCGGTGGTTACACTGGGCCGAGCCTTCGGCGGTCTGGCGCGGTACCTTGGCCAGCGTTTCGCTCGAAAATTGCGACACGTTTCGATGGGCAGGACCTCGCACAGCTCGCCCGGTGAGCCCGGATGGTTCGTGCACAGCAGCAGCCGGGGCTCGCCATGAAACTTGTCCAGCAACTGTCGCGACTTGGGCAGGGCAAAGGAATACGCGCATAACTGGCACCGCCCCCCGAACAGCAGGGCATAGCCCGGTTTCCAATTCTCCCCCCGATACTGCTCGGGCCAGATCGGACTATCCGGTGGCGGCACCCGCGGCGCCTGCCACGGACGTTGCTGTGTCTTCTTCTCGCTACGGCTGCTGTCTCGCTCTTTCCGCTTCGCTCGCTTACCCATTCGTCTGCCTCGCTATTTGAGTGAATTGAGTTATATGTATGATAAACCAAGAAATCGATCGATGCAATACAAAAAACAACAAAAACAGAAAAGGCGAGGCGTCCCTAACCCTTTATCCCGCCCGTATTAGCGCCCCTCCCAGAAAAAAAACCACCGGCAACCACGTAGGGTGGGCACCGCCCACCATCAGGCCGCCACGAGTCCAATCTCCTGCATTTCTTCTTGTTGTCGGGGTATCTCTGGTCTAGAGTAGACTATGGGTTCCGAGGCCCGGAGGCGTGCGCGAGCTCCGGGGCGGAGAGAAGAGCTGGTGTGCGGTGCACACCCTACGAGACTTCGGTACTATCATAGTTGAGAGGCGCATACGCAATTAATCGTTTGATTACAGGGAGCCAGCAATGGATCGTTTGGCAGAGATATTTCAGACTAATCCACTCATCGTCATCCTGTTCTTCGTAGTTTCGGTGGCGGCTGCAATTACTACCGTGGCTGACAAACTAAGGAAGGTATCACCTGATTTGCTTTCGAGAAAAGTAACATTGCCCGTATATGTGTACGTAATCGTTCTTCTCATTTGGCTACTGGGCAGATTATTTTGGCCGGTAGCAGAAGACCGGCCCAAGGGGTTGCGGACTATCAAAGGAGAAGAGTTTGGAGTTCAGCGTGTCATCATGGACGGAAAGCGTTTCCAGAACTGTACATCCAGAAAGACGGAGTTGGTGTTTAGGGGGGAAGCAAGTAGTGGAATTGAGAATTGTACTCTCTACAGGCCCGGATTCACGTTCGACGGACCAGCTGCGGCAACTGCTAGGATACTGACGAGTCTATACAAGATCCCCGAGCTTCGCCCGCTTATCGACAACACCTTTGAGAGCATCCGAAAAGGAAAACTACCGAGAGCCATCCCTCCATCTGATGTGGCTGACGACTAGCGTGTAGGATGGGCTTCAGCCCATGCTGTTTCTTCCGCATGGGCTGAAGCCCATCCTACCGTATCACGACATCACCAACGGTATCGAGAGCATCCTGAACCACGGTAGGCCGGGAGAGGGGTATGTCACCGTCAAAGGCCGGTCTGATCCACATTCATCCGAGGGGTTGTTGACGGTTTCGACGTGGGGGCATAGAATGCCGGGATTGAGTGCGGATTTTGGTGTTCTGTGGCGACCTGGTGAAAGGAATCGGCAATGCCTATCGATCGCGATCAAGTCTCGGCGTGCCTGGACGAGTGCAAGCAGCATTTCACCACCGAATTGCTGCCGTTCTGGCTGGACCGGTGCAAGGACGACAAGAACGGTGGCTTCATCACGCATTTCGACAAGGACGGCAACGACTCGGGCGAGGACGAGAAGTCGTCTCTGTCGCAGTTGCGCACCGTCTATTCGATGTCGACGACACACCGCGCCGGCTTCGGTGACGGCCGCTGCGCCGAATACGCCAAGCACGGCGTCGACTTCCTGATCGACAAGGTCTGGGACAAAGAGTTCGGCGGGTACTACTGGACCACCGACCGCGCCGGCAACCCGGCGATCGACAAGAAGATCATGTACGGCCTGAGCTTCGGCATGTACGCCATGGCCGAGTACACCCTGGCCACGGGCGACCCGCGGGGTCAGGAATACGCCGAGAAGATGTTCGATTTGATCAAGAAGCACGCCGCCGACGTGATGTATGGCGGGTTCTTCGAGATGTTCGAGCGCAACTGGGACCTGTGCGGACCGGGCTCGCAGGGGGGCGATCGCAAAACGCTCGACGTGCACATGCACCTGATGGAAGCGTTTACGACGCTGTACGAATGCACGGGCCAGAGTATCCACCGCCGGACCTTGCTCGAGGACGTCGATCTGCTGTTCAAGCGGATCATGCATCCGCAATATGCGACCGGGATTCCGCAGTTTACGGTGGACTGGAAGATCGCGCCGCAGATCAAGTTCGACATCGTCTGGGGTTGGGACCGCTTTGCCGAAGGCGGGGCCAAGCCCAACGCCGAGGACAATACGTCGGCCGGACATAACGTTGAGTTCGCCTGGTTGCTGGCGCACGCGACCGACGTGCTGGGCAGTCACTGGGACCAGTGGAAGGACGTGATCAAGAAGGCGATGGACCATGGCCGGGACAACGGCATCGACCCCGAGTACGGCGGGGTCTACGTCGAAGGCCCCCACGCCGGGGGCGTCTACGACATGGAGAAGGAGTTCTGGCAACAGGCCGAGGTGATGATCGGCATGTTGGAAGGCTGCCTGCGCTTCGGGCCGGAGGATTATTGGGATTCCTATGTGAACGTCCATCGCTTCGTTATGGACAAGATGATCCATCACGAGGTGGGGGAGTGGTGGCCCTTGACGACGCGCGAAGGCGAGCCGATCTGGACACACATGAGCCATTCGTGGAAGGTCAACTACCACACGATTCGCTGTATGGTCGAGTGCATCAAGCGGCTGGAAAAACTGTTGGAACAACTCTGAGACGAGCCACCGATGGAATATGCAGGGCGCTATAACGCATTCGATGCCAGCCGGATTGAGACCTATCCGCTTGCGGGGCGCAGCAACAAGGTCAAGCTGGCCGATCTGGTCTTTCCGCGCGATGTGGACTCGCTGGACTTGAAAGTTCCCGAGGCCGTCGGCCGTGACGTCGAGGCTTTGGCGCAGGCGATGGTCGCGGCGCGCAGTGATAGCAAGCCGGTCATCCTCTTCAGCGGCGCGCATCTGATCAAGAACGGCCTGGGGCCGCTGCTGGCCGATCTGGTCGAGCGCAAGCTCGTGACGCTGGTGGCCGGCAATGCGGCCACGTCCATTCACGATTTCGAATTGGCCCTGGTCGGCGAAACCAGCGAGAACGTCCCGGCCGCCCTGGGCGAAGGGCAGTTCGGGATGGCTTACGAATTCGCCTATATCAATACGACCCTCAGTGTGGGCAACGAGCAGAAGCTGGGCTACGGCGAATCGCTGGGCCGGTTCATCTGCGACGAGGCGTTTCGCGAACAGGTGCTGGCGCTGGCCGGCAGATCCGATTCGCCCCGGGGCTGTGCTCATCCCGAGACGAGTGTGCTGGCGGCGTGCTATCGCCAGGCCATCCCCTTCACGGTGCACGCCGGCATCGGGACCGACGTGATCGATCAGCATCCCAATTTCGATGGGCAGGCCAAAGGCGGTTGTTCGGGCCGCGATTTTCTCATCTACGCCCACGAGACGACCAAGCTCACCGCCGGTGGCGTCGTACTCAATATCGGCAGCGCCGTCACCGGACCCGAAGTATTGCTCAAGGCGGTTTCCATGGCCGCGAACGTGGGCCGGGTCCCGCGTGACATCCTGACCGCCGATTTCGATCTGCGCCGGCACGACCCGCAGCAGATGACCGACGAGGCGGCCCAGGGCTATTACTACCGCGATCAGAAAAGCGTGGTGACGCGCATCCCCCAGGCCTTTGGCGGCAAGGGCCTGTATATTCAGGGCGATCAGAAGACGACGTTTCCGTTGCTCTACCGGACGATTCTGCACCATCTCTAGACAGGGACACCGCATGAACGAACAGCGCCTCCGCGAGATTCTGGATCGGATCAAGGAGACCGAGGTCGCCGTCTATGGTGACTTCTGCCTCGACGCCTACTGGATGCTCGACCCGGCCGGCTCGGAGATCTCCGTCGAGACGGGGCTCCAGGCCCAGGCCGTGCGCCGGCACTATTATTCCCTGGGCGGCGCCTCCAACGTGGTCGCCAACCTCGCGGCCCTCGCGCCCAAGGCCATTCGTGTGATCGGTGTGGTAGGCGATGACATCTACGGGCGCGAGCTGCGGCGGCAGTTCGATGCACTGGGCGTCGATACGAGTTGCCTGACGATCCAGCCGGAGGATTTTGACACGGTGGCGTTCGCCAAGCCCTACGTGGACGACGTCGAGCAGGCACGGATGGACTTTGGTTTCTTCAACCGCCGCAGCCTTGAGACCGATGAGGTGTTGCTCGCGGGTATTCGCAAGGCGCTGGAAACGGCCGACGTTTTGATCGCCAATCAGCAAGTCCCCGGCTGTCTAACCAACGAATCGTTCATCGACCAAGCCAACGCACTGTTTGCCGAGTTCTCCGACAAGATCGTGCTGCTCGATTCGCGTCACTACGGCGACAAATTCCAGCACATCTATCGCAAGACCAACGACCGTGAGGCGGCTTTACTCAACGGCGTCGAGGTTGGCATCGAGGAAGAACTGCCGCTCGGTCAGGTCAAGACCTACGCGGAGAAGCTGTATCAGCAGTTCGATAAGCCCGTGTTTCTGACGCGTGGGGCCCGCGGCATGCTGGTCGCCGACGAGACGGGTATCCACGAGATTCCGGGGATTCAACTGCTCAAGAAGCTCGATCCCGTCGGTGCCGGTGACACCGTCACCAGCGCCCTGGCGCTGTGTCTGGGCGCGGGGGTGCCTCCGGTCGAGGCGGCCGAACTGGCAAATTTCGCCGCAGGCGTGACGGTTCAGAAGCTGTTCCAAACGGGTACCGCCAACGGCGAGGAAATCTGCGCCGTCGCGAAGGATGTGGACTATATTTATCGGCCGGAACTGGCCGAGGACCCGCGCCGGGCTCGTTATGTTCCTGAGATGGAGATCGAGCTATGCGTCGAAACGATCCCCTGCGGCCAGATCAAGCACGCGGTCTTCGATGCCGATGGGACCGTCAGCACGCTGCGTCAGGGTTGGGAAGATGTCATGGCACCCGTCATGATCGAGGCCATCCTGGGCGATCAGCACGACACGGTCGATCGGGGGCTCTACGAGAAGGTGCACCGGCAGGTCTTGGCCTACATCGATCAGTCCACCGGGCTCCAGACCATTCTCCAGATGGAGGCGCTGGTCGAGATGGTGCGCGAGGCGGGTTTCGTGCCGGCTGAAAAAGTGCTCGATAAGTTTGGCTACAAGGAGATCTACAACGACGCGTTGATGGAAGTCGTGAATCGGCGCATCGCCAAATTGGAGAGCGGGCGGCTCAACGTCACCGACTTCACGGTCAAGGGGGCTGTCGATTTTCTGGCCGCGCTGCATAATCGCGGGGTCAAGCTCTATCTGGCCAGCGGAACCGACCGCGACGATGTGGTCAAGGAATCGGCGGCGCTGGGTTATGCCGATTTCTTCGATGGCGGGATCTACGGCGCGGTGGGCGATGTCACGAAGTACTCGAAGAAGATGGTCATCGACCAGATCATGACCGAGAACAAGCTGTCGGGTGCGGAGTTGATCGTGGTGGGCGACGGGCCCGTCGAGATGCGCGAATGCCGCAAGCGGGGCGGGATCGCGATCGGCGTCGCGTCCGACGAGATCCGTCGGCACGGACTCAACCCCGAGAAACGCACGCGCTTGATCAAGGCCGGCGCTCAGGCTATCGTTCCCGATTTTTCCGGCTGGCACGATCTGCTCAACCTGCTCTTCGCCTCCTGAGCGGAGGCGGACGGGATCTGGTCACAGCGTTGGATTCGCGAAGCAAATTCAATAATCGACACGGCAATCACAAGAACCGGCCATACTCCAGTTGATAGCTATGATGCCGGAAACGTTTGTTTCGCATTTCGATATTCGGATTTTGGGCTTGGCCCCGAGGGCACCAGGCCTGCGGTACAGGCGAGGGGAGCCTGGCCCCTGCGTCTGACCACGCCCAGAGGACGTGTTTTCATGGGCTAGCATGAACTCTTATGTTATCGGAAACCAGACAATGAACTCCAAAATCAATAGAATTGTCCAACTGGTACTGATCGTCCTGGTGTTTACGATCGCCTCCGCTCAAGCCGAGGAGCGGATCGTTCGTTTGTTGACCATCGGCAACAGCTTCGCGGAAAACGCCCTGACGTACCTTCCGGAGCTTGTTGCGGGCTCGGGCAACAAGCTGGTGTACGCCAAGGCCAATCTGGGTGGCTGTACGATGAAGCGACACTGGGATCACGTCGAGAAGTACGAGGCTGATCCCACGGACAAGGCAGGGGCCCCCTACGGTGGCGGCAAGTTCAGTTTGGCCCAATTGCTGCGCCAGGACACTTGGGACGTCATTACCATTCAACAGGTCAGTTGGCAGAGTCACGACCTAAGCACCTATGACCCCTATGCGGAGAACCTCTGCAACTACATCCGAAGGCATGCCCCCCAGGCCACAATTCTGCTGCACCAGACCTGGGCTTACCGCGTGGATGATCCCCGCTTCACGCCGGCGAATGAAGGCAAGGAGCCCCATACCCACGCGATTATGTACGAGCAGGTCCGGCAGGCTTATCACACCATGGCCGTCAAACTGGGGATTGGCGTCATTCCCAGTGGCGACGCCATGTATCGGGCCGACACCGATCCGATCTGGGGCTATAGGCCGGACACCTCTTTTGACTTCGCGAACGCCCGGAGGCCCCAGCTTCCGGAGCAGGTCCACTCCCTGCATGCCGGGTATCGTTGGCGCAAGCAAAAGGACGGCACTTATAAATTGGGTATGGATGGACACCATGCGAGCAAGGCCGGAGAGTACCTGATCGGTTGTGTCTGGTTTGAGACCTTCTACAAACAACCCCTGACCGATGGCGCCTTCGTTCCGGCAGGCCTCGATCCAGCCTATGCGCGGTTCCTGAGGCAAACGGCACACCGCGCCGTCACAGAACTGAAAATCGCATCGCGCAAGTAACTATCTTATGCTTGAGGTTGAGCTTAACGGTGACAATCAGCTAATTAATTTCGATGTCACGTCTTCTAATAGATGGCTGTCTCCGGTCACCCGGCTGGCACGATCTAATGAACTGCTCTTTCATTCCTGATGGGCATCACGTGTCAATGCGTTCTCGCACCTGGAGAGCGAGCGCATCCGGTGTGTCTTCGGCCGCAATGTGCCAGGTGACTCGGGTGAGCTGGCGGAGGAAATGCCGGTCGTGACTGACCAGCAGCAACGCGCAAGGACATTCACTCAGGGCGGTCTCCAACGCTTCGATGGAGGGCAGGTCCATGTGGTTGGTCGATTCGTCCATCACGATGATATGCGGCGTATGGACCATGCCCAGGGCCAGCAGAAGCTTGCGGGTCTCGCCCGGACTGGGTTGGTCGCTGGCGAGTAGCCGTTCGGGCCGCGAGCCCAGCCGACTGACGATGGTCATCAGAGGGCCCAGTTGCTCGTTGGCCAATTTCCGGGCCTGATCCAATAACGTTTGGGATTCCTCCGCGTCGATTTCTTGCGGGATGTAGGTCAACTGCTCGGACGGGATCTCCAGAGCCGCGAGGAGATGACGCACGAGGGTGCTCTTGCCCGCGCCGTTGGCGCCGGTCAGCGCGATGCGGTCCGTCGGTCGGATGGTCAGATCCGGATACTGCACGTGTCGGTTCTCCCCCAAGGTCAGCGCGCCGGCCGGCAGCTCCAGCAGTGTGTTTCGTTTCGAGATCGAGCCCGGTAGCCAGATGCCCAGTTCGTGCTCCTTTTTCACGCGTGTCGTCTCGGACCGCTGCTCGGCGCGGGCCAGTTGTCCGCTGAGCTGCCGGCGGAGCTTGCCCCCGACGCCGTCCTTACCACTGACGCGCGCGCGATCCCTTTTCTCCCGGGCATCGTGGTCCTTGATGGCCAGGCCACGCTTGGAGCGGCGGCGCTGCGCCTGCTGCGCCAGTGTCTCGCGCCGGGCCGCTTCGCGTCGGATCTTCTTGTACGCGCGCTTGTGTTGTTCGTGCTGTCTCTGGATTGTCTGCCGTTCGAGCACTGCGGCCGCGGAGCCCTTGGTGACGCCACCGGGGCGGACCGTCACATCGGGCGGATCGAGAAAGACGCATTGCGTGCACAAGGCATCGAGCAGTTCCCGGTCGTGACTGATCAGCAGCCCCACGCCGCGAAACGAGCGCAGCGCCGTGATCAGAACCTGACGTGCCGGCGCATCGAGATGGTTCGTCGGCTCGTCGATCGCCAGAACCTCGGGCTCGCGGCAGAGGGCGACTGCGATCTGCGTGCGCTTGCGCTCGCCGTGCGAGAGCGTGGCCCAACGGCCCAGCCAATCCGCTTGAATGCCCAATGTTTCGCGAATGGTCCAGGCGGATTTCGTCGGTTCGGCGAGGAATTCCGCGAAACGATCGGGCATATCGTCCGTTCGCTGCGGGCAGTAGACGGTCCGGGCTGGGGCTTCAATGGTCCCGGTCTCCGGCGTCAACCGGCCCGTCGCCAGCTTCAGCAGCGTGGTCTTGCCGGTCCCGTTGGCGCCGACGATGCCCGAGAAGCCGCACGGCAGATGCAGAGACAGATCGGTGAACAGCGGCTCGGCAGCGGATGGATACGCAAACGTGATGTGGTGGAATCGGACAAATAACCTGCTCATGGCCTCGTTCGCAACTGGATGGCAATGCGTCAACATAACGCTGGCGCCATCGCCAAAAGGATTGCCCCGTCTGGGGCAGTTGGGTTGAACTACGGCTCGGGGTTGTTTGTCTAATTCCGCATCCACTCGGCTCCAGGAAATCACAGGAACGTCATATCCCACATAGAGTATTCACGGCGACATGTCAACTCCATTCTGGTTCGATGGCTGGGTGGCAAAGCCGCAGGCCTTGGCGATGATTCCCGGGATTTCGCGGAGAGTCATCGCCAAGCTTTGCTTGACGCTGCCACGCACTCGAGGGTTTTCGAAGACTGTCATGCACCCATCAAGTGTCTGCGAAACCAATCGCGGGCCCGTGTCCACATTTCGGGCGAGAGGATATGGCCGGCGCCGGGTTCGATGTAATGGCTGAAGTGTTCCGGAGCGCCGGCGCAGTCGTAGGCCTGGGCGATGGTCTCAAGGCCGGTGCGGACTTCGTCGATGGGACTGCCCTCGTCGCGCTCACCAAAGTTCATGTGCAGGGGGCGGGGGGCGATCAGGGCGGCGATGTCGGGGGTGTCGCCGTGCTGGAACCAGCCCGGGATGAAGTTGGGGAAGCAGTGCAGGATATGCGTGCGGGCAATCGCGGCGTAGGTGGGCAGGCAACAGTTGGCGACCAGGCATTTCAATCTTGGTTCCCAGGGCCCGACGAGCCAGGTCTGGGTGGCGCCCATGGAATGGCCATAGCAGCCGATCCGGTCGGGCTGAACCTCGGGGCGGGAGCAGAGATAGTCCACGGCCCGCCGCAGGTCGAGAATGTTCTTCCACGCCATGCACTGGCCCTTGACGACGTAGCGGAGGAACTCGAAGCGTTCGTCATCACCGCCGGCCAGATGCTCGCTCTGTCTCTCCTCGAAGCACAGTGCATCGGGGCAGAGGACGACATAGCCTTCGCGCACCAGAGCCACACCGGTGTGATGAGCAGGATCGCCCGCCAGACCGGCCGGTTCGCTCTTGCCCAGGTGCCACTGCCCGCTGTGCTGATGACAAACCAGCGCGGCCGGCGCGGGATGCTCGGCGTCGATACCGTCGGGCACCAGCAGCAGGGCGGGCACACGGTCGTCCCGCTCGACTTCGTACGTGACCGACTCGATGCGGTAGCCCTTCTTCTGCATCGTCTCGCGTAGCCGTGGCCGCAGTTCGCGCGGTTCGGGCCAGGGACCGCCTAGACACTCCAGGAGTTTCTCTCGCAATGGGTCCGTTGCCCTGTGGCCTGCTGACGATCGCTGTGGTGTCTCTGATTGCATGGAGCCAGTATAGCGAGATGTGCATGGTGGTACCACCGACATCTCAGTGCATTGTCTTAGCCGTTGCATCCGCGCAGCGGATATGCTATCTCCTTAGAGGGCGCGTCGTCGACCGTCGGCCTGCTCGCCGACCAGATGCAAAAGTGAAATGGGAGATGTACCATGCAGGACGGACCATTCAGCCGGGATCACAGAGAAGAACTGACGCGTCGCGCGTTCGTGCGGCATTCGTTGGCGGCCGGTTGTCTGTCGCCGCTGGCCTTGTCAGGGTGCAGCAAGGCGCTGGCAGGTAAGGCTTCGGAGGCAGGACGCACGAGGCCGAATGTGGTGTTTATTCTGACCGACGATCAGCGCTGGGACCAGTTGGGGTGCGAGGGCCATCCGTTTCTCAAGACGCCGCATCTGGATCGACTGGCGGCCGAAGGCGCGCGATTCGCCAACATGTTCGTGACGACTTCTTTATGCTCTCCGAGTCGGGCATCGTTCCTGAGCGGCCTGTATGCGCATTCGCACGGCGTGGTCAACAACTTCACCGACTATCCGACGGATCTGCCCAGCTTTCCGCGGGCGCTGCAGGCGGCCGGTTACGAGACGGCGTATATCGGCAAGTGGCACATGGGCGAGCAGAGCGACGAGAAGCGGCCCGGGTTTGACTACTGGGTGACGCACAAGGGCCAGGGCCAGTACTACGACACCGAGTTCAACATCAACGGCCGGCGCGAAGTGAAGAAGGGCTACTACACCCACCGCGTCACCGACATGGCGCTCGACTGGCTGCGGCAGCGGCACGACAAACCGTTCCTGCTCATCCTGGGGCACAAGGCGCCGCACACGCCGTTTACGCCGGAGGAGAAGTATCGCCACATCTACGACGACATTCCGATCGAGTATCCGGAGACGGCCTTTGCATTGGAGGACAAGCCCGAGTGGGTCAAGCAGAGGATTGATACGTGGCACGGCATCTATGGCCCGCTGTATGGGTTCCGTGAGGACTTCCCGGATCGCAGCCCCGAGAGCGTCAAGCATTTTGCCGACTTTGTGCGGTCGTATACCGCCTCGATTAAATCGGTCGATGACAGCATGGGCCGGCTCTATGAGACGCTCAAGGAACTGGGGCAGTTGGACAACACGTTGATCGTCTTTGCGGGCGACAACGGCATGTTCCTGGGCGAGCACGGCATGACGGACAAACGCACCATGCACGAGCCGAGCATTCGGGTTCCGCTGCTGGTGCGGTATCCGAAGCTGGTCAAGCCCGGAACGGTGGTCAAGCAGATGGCGCTCAACATCGACGTGGCCCCGAGCATCTTGGATATCTGCTCGGCGCCGCCTCTGCCCAAGGTGCACGGCCTGTCATTCAAGGCGTTGCTTCAGGGCAAAACGAAGAATTGGCGCAAATCCTGGTACTACGAGTACAACTACGAAAAGCAGTTCCCGTATACGCCCAACGTGCGCGGGGTCCGGACCGACCGCTGGAAGTACGTCCACTACCCGCACGGGGACGGCACGCCGGACCGGCACATGGCCGAACTCTACGATCTCAAGAAGGACCCGGGAGAGACGAACAACCTCATCAACGATCCGGCCTACCGGAACAAAGTGAATGAACTGAAAGCCGAGCTCGGCCGGCTGATGCGCGAGACCGACGCGCTGCCCGACAAAATGCCGCTGGACGAAGGGGTCAAGTCGGAACTGCCCGAGGAATCCATTCGTTGATCGATCCGCCGGCGGCGGGACGCAGGAGGATCGAAACGGGGCAGGCGGCATGGTTTAGTTCTGCCGGTAGGTTGTCTTGTAGAGTCGGATGTAGTGGGCCCGGGCCAGGCCCAACAGGCATAGCAGCAGGACGCTCACCGCGGCGATGATTGCCCCGTGGGACCAGGGGGCGACCAGCCAGCGTGCGAACCTGGCACCGACGGCCAACGCCACGCCGACCAGGCTCCACAGGCAGGCACGCTGGAGACGCCAGATGCACTGCCAGACGGGGTAGTTCATATCACAAATGGCGCGGCGTAGCTGTTCCCTATAGATATGAGCGTTGTAGGCGGTGCCGGTGCGACAGGCGAGATTCCTCGCCCGCC
>Ga0272443_10000520_pt1 | contig 70057 bp, 54 predicted proteins | sample SSMAcet12_FD_193581 | JGI IMG/M metagenome (GOLD analysis project Ga0272443, IMG submission 193581) | Marine sediment archaeal communities from Little Sippewissett salt marsh, Falmouth, MA, United States - SSM-Acet-12 | ecosystem: Environmental > Aquatic > Marine > Wetlands > Sediment ...
ATATAGCAAAGTATATCATATAGACATGGCGGAGAACAGCATTATCACAGAAGTTCCGAAGAAGCTTGAGGATTTAGATGCGAAGCTTGGATTAAACATATTCCCCAAATAATGCCGAGTTAAGGTTCTAAAAAGATGGATCAACGGAGGATGTACCGAAGAACTCGGAGAGGTCGAAAAACAAGGCACAGGCCAGCAAGGTTCAATAATCGGGCAGCTTCGAGAAGAGTGGGAAGGCTTGCGCCTTCAATAAGGAGCAAGCTTGAGTCCCACATCCGAGAAAAGAATTTTGTGGAATCCATCTTGCCGGTTACCAGGTGGAAAGTAGAAACGGCTTCCTTTGACATCCACAAAATAACTAATCCGGAAATTTCAGATATTGAGTATCAAGAAGGCCCACAAAAGGGGTTCTACAACGTCAAAGCCGTAACTGCTCAGCTATACGACTCTTTGACGGTGCCGACGTTGGGTATGAAAGGGTTCCCCATAAAAGCATCTTGAATAGCATCGAGAACACGGCATCCATTCTTCCGCAAAGTGGATATGTATCCGCGAATAGCACAGAACCGTTCCGCACCTTCAATAGTTCTGAATGCACCTGACACTTTCTGTTTCACTTTCATCATGCGTACGTCCCGCTCGGCCTGATTGTTCTCAAAGGGCACCCTAAAGTCGTACATGAATGCCAACACGCATCCGCTATATTTGTTCAATCGGTCGAGCAGATTTTTGGGATCTGATTGTTTGACCCTGCCCCGCTTGCCCGGTACTCTTGGGGGTGGTGGATTCCGCTTGAGCCCTTCCATGACGATCTCTTCATACTGATCTTCAAACATCGCGATCTGGGAAAAATGGAATTGATCGGTATACAGACGAGCTTGATCCACTTCATTTTTCACATTGAGCAGAAAATTTATCATCTTTTCAGCCCATTCTTGCTTGTACTGTTCATAAACATATGTGAGATCTCTCAGAATGTGGGCGTTGCAGAGACTATGTATTACATTTTCGTATGTGAGGTAGGACTTCCAATGATCGTGCATTGCAGTTCCCTTAAATCGAGGCAAAATACCGGCTGAGTCCATTGCTTCTCTGCCTCGCTTCAGATGTGTGTGATAGTATGTCAGAAGCAAATTGCAGGCAACATGAAGCCATTGCCCTCGGTTTTCCACTCTGAAACCAGTCTCATCAAAATTAACCACGTCGGAATTTATCAGCTGCTCTTTGATTGCCTCATTGGCAGGTTTTACGTTCTCTGCAAGGGTTTCATTTGCCCGAAGAACGGCAGCTTCAGATGGTCGATGACCAAAGAGATCTTCAAGACATTCACAGGTACGCTCCAATGGGACGAACTGATAGTTGTTCAAGTACGCCATTAGAGCATTGATTCGGTCACCATATTGCACTGGATATATCACACCTGGTGGAAACGAAGCAACATTACGCGTATTGCAATAAGGACACCACTTGACCTCTGCCATATGTTTGGTTACTTCCAGTTCCACTGGCGGAATGTCAAAAACTTGACTCGTCTGATAGTCATCGACTTCAACATATTCAAGTGGGGCACCGCAATGTGTGCAACGACTCACTTTGTGTACTTCAGTGTGATCGGGATTTTCCACTGGTTCCAGGCGGGTGACCTTTATGCCCTTCTTGTCCCCCATTCTTCTTGCGACCTTTCTTCCTCAAGCTTTTAGTACGTGGCTTCTTGAGCCCATCGCTAGAAGGGGGTTTACTGCTGTTTTTACTGTTTTTGCTTAGCTGACCCTCCAGGGCTTGTATTTTGGTTTGTAATTCTTGGAGTTCCTCTTGAAAATCTTTGAGGGTGCGATCAAATAGCTGGATGATGGCCATATCTCCCTGGTGATGAGCGTCAAGAATTTCATCGTGGGTAGGTATCCTCATTGAAGTCACCATCTGGTCTATTGCTCACAACAACTGCGACGAAATAATATATCGTTAAACATAATAAATTTTGTGGTTGGGGGCTGAGTAGTTACGAAAAAGCGATCAAAAACCAAACATGCAACCGAAATGGGAATTATCAAAAGTCAGCTTAAGGAATCAAGCTGGCAGTTTGAGGAAATTTTCGGATATGAAACCAAGTTCAGAAGAGAACAGTTTTTAGAACTTCCAAAAACTCACTGCAATGATGCTGTTGCCATCTGTTGCGAGGACGGGCAGACTGTAAAGCTGGATAATACAGTCTACCACAAAAAACACGTCCCTGCGGGTGACTATCAGCAAACGAGAGGGAAGAGGTCAGAGAAGAAAATCCCTACCGGAAAAGTGTTTGGCCTGAGAAAGTTCGATCATATAAAAACAGAAAAAGGGATAGGTTTCATAAGAGGGAAACGATCAAGCGGATATTTCACGTTATGTGATGTTTTCGGTAAAATGATAACTACAAGTGTAAATATTATGGGGAACTGCATCAGATTAAGGGCGAGCGGCACAACCTTAATTCAGGCTGTGAATATTTGAACTCATTCCTCCCCCCCACTAATGTAGGGGGGATCTGGCTTGCGTTCGTCCTGAAATGTCCCGCGAAAATCGCAAGAGAGAATCCCGGCCACATGTGAAAACGCATCTGCGCTTCGTCTCTGCACCCATCTCCGTACCCAAGCTATAACTAGACTCGGCACATTTTTTCTTTGGGAAGGTGACGATATGCAAAAAGTCGAAAAGGGCTGCTTTAACTCCCGTAACTTCGGGGACCATCCTGAGGCGAATGGGACGCATTTTGTCCATTCCGTCGAAAAATCAATTTCGGAAGATCTGAGACGAAATCTGGTGAATCCAGCTGAATCGCACCAAGTCCGCTGGAGAGCTGCCAAGGCTTTGGGCGAGAGTGGCAACCGTGATTCCATCCCCGCCCTTTCCAAAGCGCTAAAGGACGAAAGCGCGGTGGTGAGGTGGGAAGCCGCAACCGCTTTGGGAGTGATTGGAAGCTCGGAGGCGATCGGCGACCTGACCGAAGCCCTGAAGGACCAAAGCTACAGGGTGCGAAAGAGGGCTGCCCTTTCCTTGATGGCGATCTCCAAGGTGCCTCTCCCAAAGAGAGAGTACCTGGATGACTTGATATCGCTTCTCCCATCCGGGGACGAAAGGGTGATCGAGGCCCTACTCCAAGTCGGAGCTCCTGCAAAGGAGGCTCTGATCTCCAGGTTGGATGACGACTCATTTTTCGTCCGCCAGGATTCTGCTCGGGTCTTGGCCCGCTCGGCCCGGACAGAAATGGAACGTCGGCCCAGATCCTTTGACTTTTTTGGCTGGTTGAACCGTCAGGGGTGGGGTCCCAAAAAGATCGCCACCCTTTATGGGTTCAGAACCACAAGAGAGAACGGGCTCGTGAAAAGGGTCGAGTATACAAGGCTCGATGAGATCTCAAGCATCCTTTTTGGGGGATGCTCCCCGAACTTGCTCATTTCAGAAAAGTGCCCCCATACTGGCCCTTTCAATCTTGTGCCCTTCGGAGGTGGGCCTGTGATAAGTCTCGATCTAGAGAGCTTGCTCGCCGATTCAGACGGGAAGATAACCCGGATGGGAAGGACCTTGGTCATTCCCCGAAGAGGAAGGCGTCAGGCCATCAAGTTGGCCTTGCGAGAAGGCGACGAGGCACATCTCCTCAAAGAGGCCCAGTTCCAGGAGCATCTAAACCTTTGGCAAGTGGAGTTCGAGCTCAAGAGCCGCATTCCTCGGCCAGCGGCGCAAGACGAAAACCTTCTTTTCCATATCCAGAACCTTCCTTCTGACATCAAGGCCGAACTGGGCCTGAAGAAAGATCCTCTGGCCATGATCTACTCAGCAGGCCAAGATTACTTCACCTACCTAAACGATCCTGCTGTTTCTCCAGAGAAGGCAACCGAAGGCCTGGTCCGATGTGCTCACGACTTGGCCCGACTGGCTCGTTTTGGTTTCATCCATGACGCACTAGTCCCCCTGTTTCACAACAGAGAGCAGACCGCTGCAAGATCTGATCTGGGCATCTACAGATGGTGGTCCGAGATTCCAGGCAGGTTGGACCGTTGGTGTGAGTCTTGCAGTTACCCGAACCTGAGACTTTCAGGAATCGCGGACTTCGAGCATTTCCAGTTCCACAACGAGATCACAGCTCAAGACCTCCAGCACCACCTGGGTGACCATCTCCTGAGCATGAGCCTGGTTCTGGGAAGTCATTTCAGGGCGCGAGGTGAGTTCGACGAGGGTGCGATGAGCCTCACACTCAATACTATTTTTGAGACTTACTACCGCGCCTTCGTCCGGTCCGAAGATTCACCCCTCAAAGATTGCATCGATTGGGATCATCTCGCCCAGCGGATGAGAGAGGAGATGGAAGGGGACAGATACATGACCGGTCTGATCCGAGGAGGGGGCCCAGGCGGCGCAGACTTGGTGACCAGTAACGGGCCGCATCTTGGCATATTTGGCGGATTCTTCCCGATACCTGAACTCGTCAAGGCGATCCACCTTACAACCTTGTTCGCGGTGTTGGAAGTTTCGGCCGAGGATGGCAGGTGATGACCGAAAATCAGATCTTTTTTCGAAAATCGGTATATACTTCCTACCCCCACGTATCCCTTGAATGGCAGAGAGGAATCGGCTAGGGGAGATCGCCAATCTGATCAGGGAATACATCTCGCTTGACAGCGCCACCCAGTACTACGAGACGACAGGCGTTAGGGAATCTGACTTTGTGCCCATTTGCCCCGAAAAGTTCGAGGGCTCAATTTTCGCCATCGACGGGAGCAACGTCGTCATTTTCGATCTTGCAGCCGCCAAGGTGAACTACATCCGGGCAGGTTACGTGGTATACCGGGATACAGTATGGCAAAGAACCGAGATCGTCAACAAGGTCTTCGTGGCGGACCAGGAAATGTACGCGCCCCAATTCGAGCGGGACTTGAGGGGAGTCTTCGGCCTGAACGAACCACTCAGCCTGGAAGAAACCGAACTGGATCGGCTATCGACCTACTTCAGGGAGCTCCAGGAGTACGTTGCCCTTTTCGAGGCTGTAGACGATGCCCAAGAAGGGGACCTAGTCCTTTACGATGGCGGCTTTGCCTACTGGAAGAAGCAGCCCTATGGAAAAGTCCTGGAACGAATCTTCAAACGAGCCGAGGAAAAAGGCGTAGACATCCTCGGAATCAGCAAATCGAGCACGTTCTCCTGGAACAACGGCTTTACGAGATCTTTTGTCCAGGACACGAACTACATAGGAATCGATGTTCTTCCAAAAATGGCCTGGTGTTTGGATCTCAGGGGAAAGAGGGTAAAGCCGAGCCCTGATGCCAGACCTGTGAAATCGGGTCCCTCCTGGAAAGGGCGAATATATGTTGCCAAGTTTCATCCCCTGTCCGAAAGGGCCTTCAGGGTAGATGCGCCCTTGCATGTCGTAAACCACGTGGAAAAGGCCTTGGGAAAGGCAGCCCTGTACTCCAACTCTGCAGAATGTCTGGGATATCCCCATGCTCTATTCAGGGCACACCGGGACATCAGGATAACAGACCAGGAACGAAAACAGTTCTGGCGTTTGCTCCTGAACGAGCTGAGCACGCAAGGCGTGAGCGAGCAAAAGGTTCGCGGTTCGCTGGATTATCATGAAGTCCTGGAGATGCGGCCGGGAAGGATGATGTAAAGGGCGATTGTATCCTTTGCTTTTTGATTCGTGTCGTGCAATACCTGGGAACGAATATCTGAAAGGCTTTTCCACGCGAGATGCTGGCTCAGTCTCTGAGGAGCCTCTGGGCGTTTCCTTCCAGGATCATATCCAGCTCCTTTCTGGATAGATCCATGCCGCGGATTAGCTCCACCTCTTCGGCCTGATCGGTCCAGGGATAGTCGGTCCCGAAGAGGACTCTATTCGCGCCGATCTCCTTGATCAGCCCTTCCATTTCCATTGATGATAATCGAGTCGAGACGTAAGATGTGTCGAAGTAGACGTTCTCTCCAGCTGGTATCAGGTGTTTTTGGACTCCCCGCCACATTTCATACCCTCCTAGATGAGCCAAGACGACTTTCAAGTCAGGATGACGCTCTACCATCCGAGCGAATCGGTCGGGAGTTCCAAAGAACTCCGGAAGGTCTTCGGGCACTTTTCCCGCGTGAAGAAGAAGGATCATGTCTCGCTCCGAAACCGACTCATAAAGGTGATCGCACCTTGGATCGTCTGGATAGAACTTCTGGAGGAAGGGAACTGCCTTGACGCCTTTGACCCCTGCCTCAAGGAGCCTGTCAAGCTCTTCTTCGATGTCTGGCTGGAACGGATGAATCGCGCCAAAGGGAACTAGACCGTTTCCCTCAGCGGCACTGAGAAAGAAGTCGTTCGTCGGCCTCACGTGTTTTGGGAGAGGTGCCAGCGGCAAGATTATGGAATGTTTCACATTGGCTTTGATCATCGATTCCCGAAGGTCTGAGACTGTGCCGAGCCCTGGAACCGGGACTCCCATCCTTCTTTTCACGGAGGCAATCGCCTTCGGAGCCATTTCGTCAGTGTAAATGTGAGCGTGAAAGTCGACAACCATAGAGGGAACACGATCTGAAAATAGATAAAAACTTTGCCTGAAACTCCTCCGCTGACTACCATTTTTTTAGGATCTCGGTGCTAGATCAACCCCATCTCTGAGAGCCTGTTTGGAAGGTACTCGCGGGTAACGAAGTCGAGGCCTTTCCCCGCGAAGGCCTGCTGTTCTGCTTTCTTCATCAGCTTCATCTGGAGCTTTATCTGCTCTTTCCAGTAATCCGAGTTGAACCTGGGATCGGTCAGCTCGCTTCTCAGAGCTTGCATATCCTGATCCGTGAGCTTGTCGGTGGAAAGGTCGTAATCCACTATATCTGTGGGCTGGACTCCAAGGAACTTTGCCGCAGGGGTGACCAGGTAATTGGAAAGATGAGCACTCTTGATGGCACCATAGGCAACGCTCGCATAAATCCTGTAAGACCAAGGATCTCCATCGGTGAATATGGCGACCGGAATGTTCAGCTCCTCGTTCAGCCGCTTGATCAGGCGACGAGTACTTCTCGCGGGCTGACCTTTCAGATGAACCAAAATTGCGTCATTTTCCTGGTCGAATCCGTTCTCGATCAGACGAGCGTGCATTCCGCCAGTCTCGATGGCTACGACCAGCTTCGCATCGTGATCTTGAAAGGATACGTTGTCGACGTTGAAAGGTATCTGGTAGCCTGCCTCACCCACGTCTTCTTGGCAATGGATCGTCCTTTCACCGCGCCTCGTTGCCTCTTTGATTTCCAACGGCCCGAACACGGTGGCACCATCCTCCTCGGGCCTGACGTGAAAGTCCTCGCGCTGAAGATGAGTCAGGATTTCCAGGTCTTCTACCAGCCGGTCGCTTTCTGCCTGTTCTCCGAACTTGGCGAGATCCCAGTTCTCTGAGATGTAGTAGATCTCCCTCAAGGTGGATCCTCGGTCCTGCCGAAGGTGCTCCTCGATCAAGAGCCCCACCAAATGGGCGGTCTTAAGAAGGCTCTTTGCGCCCCGAACTGTCTTGACGCTCCGAATGCTCTTCTGGTCGCCGTAGACCCAAACGCCACTTTCCAGATCGTACTCGATATTTTTCTTGGTCCTAGAAGGTATCGCCATGTGAGGTACAACGCCTTCCTGGAACTGATTGTAGAGCGACTCCACCAAGCTTAGAAGATGTCCACGGGTCGTTTCCGCATCTCTCATCTAGATCACCCTCGCACCTGAGACCAGTTCACCAGGTTGGCCCTCGACGACCGGCTCTGAAAACTGGGTCCCCTCGGAAGGAACAATGTAACGAAGCTTCGCCTTCTCGCCTGGTTTTAAGGATATCTTCCAGAGATGGTCGTACCCGTCCCCTAAAGGTATCACCCTGGCAGAGGGTTCGATCCCGCTCGCCTCGACCGAAACTGTCTCGTGAAGGCTGAAAGATCGTGCTTTATCGCCGTAGTTTGCCACTTTCAGAGTGACAACGGTTTGGCCGTTATTCGGTTCCAGTTGCCTTTTGACTGAAAGGTTTCCCATGATCTTGGCGACGACGGGGTTTATGTCAGGCTCCTCTCGGTCGAGAAGCTGGGCGAGCTTCTCTGAGATTCGAGGCAGGATCTTTCTTATGATCTCCTCCTTTTCTCGCCTCTCTGAAAGGGCGTTCTTCTTGGAAAGGTAACGCCTGAGCTTTCGTCCCACCTCTTTTAAACCCAGCTCGATTTCGGCCTGGATCTCGGCAACATCGGCCACGGCATCTTTGGATTCGGACGTGAAGGGGATGTTGGTCGAGGCGATGTGGATTAGCAACACCACAGGGCCCACCGGCACGCCCCCGCCAGGTTGGCTTAGGGAATATATCTTCCAGGACACGTTCTCGATAGCGTGAGTTATGGCGCATCCACCTTGTTGGTAGAGCAACGGAACCCTGTTCGCAAATCTGAGAATCTCAGCTTTTCTGTCCTTTTTCATCTCTCCGCCGTAGGCCAAGATCACCTCTACCAAGAAGGGATTTCCAGAATAGACTGATACCGGCCTCGTCGATGCTGCCACGAAATCCACTTTGTACTCTTTTTCCAAACCTGCACGGATCAACTTCTCGCCGATGGGCGAGAGACAATCGGTAGGCGGAGACTTCAACCTCACCTCTTTGAAGGCCGCAAGAAGCCTTTTTGCGTCTTTGTGTGTCAGCTCTGAAGGCGGCATCTCGGGGTCGAGCTCTGCAAGCTTGCAGATGTCCTGAGAAAGGATCGCCCCAATGCTGGTGAAAGTTCCCTGAAGAAAGCTTTTCAGCTTCTTCTTCTCGGTGTACCTCAACATCTTGATCAGGCCGCCAAGCTCCATTCCCCACGGGTGAGGCTTGATCTCGTAAGCGGGGTTCGGCAGCTGATCTGTAACCCTCTCGAAGGTCTCGACGTTCCCGTCAGGTTCGACCAAGGCAATTCTCGCATGGGGGTTGACTATTGCAACGTTTTTCAGGTAGCCATAGATCGACTGTCTTCGACTCCTGACGTAAGATCCTTCCATCTCGAGTTCCACCCGGGTCCCATGAGAGCGGTCCCATTCGACCACCTCTTTCCTCAAGACCTCTGGCTCGTTGCTGGCGGTGTTTATGGTCAGATCCCAGCAACTTGCCGGATGATCTGGCCCTATCCTGGTCGTGACTTTGGTTGCCTTTCCCGTGGTGAGCTGAGTGTAGAGAACTCCTGCAGAGATGCCTATTCCCTGCTGGCCTCGGCTCTGCTTGAGGCGGTGAAACCTTGAGCCGTAAAGGAGTTTGGCAAAGACTCTTGGAACCTCTTCATCCACGATGCCAGGACCGTTGTCTTCGACCACCACCCTGAAGGCTTCGCCTCTGCGCAAAATCTGAACGAAGATGTCTGGGAGAATCCCTGCCTCTTCACAGGCGTCCAGAGAGTTGTCCACGGCCTCTTTGACAGTGGTGATGAGCGCTCTCGGTGCCGAGTCGAACCCCAGTATCTGGCGGTTCTTCTCAAAAAATTCGGCTACGGAGATGGCCTTCTGATTTTTGGCCAGCTCCTGTGCTATCTCCATACTCGAAAGGGGCTCTGTAACTTAGAGTTCGGCCCCTACCACTGTCTGAGTTGCGGTCACGTTGTGTATTTCTCGGATGACGTCTACCAGGCGGTTGAGCACGCTGAGCCCTTCCACCTCCAGAATCACCACGAAATCGTACTCGCCGAAGACGTGATAGACGTCCTTTATGCCCTCGATCTCCCTGATGGCGTTATACACGGTCCTCTCCTGTCCGGGAACCACCTTGACCATGGTTACTCCTATCACCATTCCTCTATTCACCACCTGCTTGCAAAATTCAGCACATTATGTGACAGCAACCGCTCAGAAGAACCGTGCCTCTGAGCCGAGCATTGCGTCCCCACCCAATTGTCACTCCACCATGCCAATCTCCTGATGTGGACTCACTTCCGGAGATCTTGGGGATCGCCTCTGCGCACTAAAAAGTCTCTCGGAATCGAGTTAAAGCTATCGGTCAGCGCACAATCTTGTCAGAAATTCATCCAGTTATGTAGCGTTCTGAACCAATCTCTGCGCGTTCGGATGAAAAGATGACCAAAGGAAATACTACCCCGAGGTGCTGCCCCACGGTTTTTGCTTTGTTCCTTGAACCAATTCCATGCTCAGGCGAAGGGACATCCAAAGACTTTTAGCCGTTGTTTGAGGCGGGTTTTGGCTCAGCCGAAACCCGTTTCTCGACTATAGGTCCCGGCTGAATGTTCAAAGATCGCTCTTGTCAATCACGCCTTTCAGCCCAGTTTCAGAGATCTTTCTTTTCCTTCTTTGGGGAAACGCCGAAGAACGACTCGCCTTCCACGATGTCTTCGTCTTCATCCTCTTTGAAGCCTTCGTCATCCTTGAAATCGGGCATCTCGAACTCTTCGGAGATATCTGAACTTTCGGTGAGGTCCGTCATCTCTTCTGATCCTTCCACCACAGGTTCCGGCTCAGACTTTTCGCTTTCTCGGCCCAGAGATTCCAAAGCTCGGATCACCATATCCCGGTACCGTTCCAAATCGGTTTCGTAATGAAGGTGAGCCTTGCCGATGTCGGCCACGTCTTCTGAAACGGGGGGGCGACTCAGGAGATCTTCACCGCTTGAGAACGCGTCAGGACCACCTTGTTGGAGGAACTCCTCGAACGCTTTTATCCGGTCAAGAGTCCGTTTAGATGTGTCCAAGATCCACAGATCTCTCGTGGCCGCGTCTACTTTTTGGATAAATTCAGCCCGAACTGAGATCAGACGAGTCCCGTCGTCGGTCTCGTAGACGCTGGGCTTTCCGACGACTGCCACAAAGGACGGCGTCTCGGTTGCAGCCAGCACTTGGGCCGCGTCAGGCTGGTATTGGCCTGCATAGACCAGTATGCTTCCGGTGGGATCCACAATTCGGCCACGCCAGTACTCGACTTCGTCACCCAAGTTGTCTCTTTCGACCAATGCCCCAACGACGAAGACTCGGTTTGATCTTGCACCCGTAGGTGAGACCAGGTAGAGGGGTGCGTACTGATCGTCGTTTTCTCTGAAAGAAAGGTCTGAATCGCGAAGCTCTTGAGCGAAGATTCGCCGAGCAACTTCTCTTGTGAACTCCGCCATCTAGATCGCCTCCGAGGACCTAGCTTCTTGAAGCAATTCTGCCACCTCGTTTTCTTCCAAGGAAGGTGCCTCGGTTATGCTCTCTGCCAAGATGTAACGGTCGATGCTCGGTCCTGATACCAAGTAGTACCGGCCAAAGAGCTTCTCCTCGATCATGGCCCTGACCACCTCGTGATCCAGGGCTTCCATCGCCATCGCCTTTGCATCATCCATGGAGATACCGATCAACCTTTCCGTGGTCTCCCGGTTGATCAGAACTTCCTGGACGTTTATGCCATCGTCCAGAACTGCCTTTATACGCAGGTCGTAGGTGCCTTCCTGTTTTCCGTGTTCGCCGCAGACGCCTTTCGCTAACATCCTCCTGCAGACGGGGCAGCGCTTGATCAGGCCCGACCCCTTCTGGATGTCCACGATGGCTCCTATGAAATCGGCAGTTTGGGGGCTGACTTCGATATCTTCTTCCAGGGTGATAATCTGGCTGGTACGGTTGAGCTTCACGCTGAACCGGTCCTCAAAGACGTCGGTTACCACGTTCTTGAGCTGGTAGCTTTTGCCCTCTTCCATGTCTGGAAGCTCGGATTTGGTCCATTTCACGAACTTGATAACGCCGGTCTCATCGCCGATGAGGCCCGTCTGAGAGATCGCATCGCTGGTGGGATCCCAAAGCTGGACCACTTTGGCCTTCAGATCGATCCATCTTTCAGGCTCGTTTATGTCGCCCACGTCCATCTCCTGAACGGAAGCTGTTGAACCTACCTCGACCGATTCGATCTCCTTTTCCAATTCTGAAATCTCGCTTGTGCGGTTGAGTTTCACGCTGAATCTGCCTTGAAACTCGTCTGAAACCACGTTCTTGAGAAGATAGCTTCGGCCTACCTCCATATCGGGAAGGTCTGACTTAGTCCATTTCACGAACTTAATGGCACCGGTCTCATCGCCGACGAGCCCGGTCTGAGATATGGCGCTGCTGGTGGGATCCCAAAGCTCCAGGACTTTGACTTCGAGGTCCATCCATTTGTTAGAAGAGGTTATCTCAGCAACTTTTGCAGATTCGGTCTCTCTTGCAAAGGTTGTGGTGGGCATTATGCCGTTCTCTTTGAGAAAATAGTTCACGACGCTCCGAGTCGCCTCGTTCTCGGGAACGGAGAATGTCTCAACGAGCAGCTTGAGTCGTTTCTCAACGTCTTCAGAGGCTACTTCTACCCCCTGCTGGCGCAGGCGGTCCAAAATCTGGTTTATGAGTTCTTGCATAGTTAATGGCCTCCAGTTTTTTAAGGGAGGTAGCATATAGGACGCCGGCATAATAGATAAACGTACGTACAGCAGGGCGAAAGTATAGTCGAGAACCGGTTAGGTAAGACTAGGTAAGACTAGGTGAGGCCAATTGGTCCTTGCGAGATTGGTGCTTAACCTCGTTTTTCAGATGGGCTCTTCGCCACCCTGAAGTTTCGAGCTAGTATGCTGCTTGTTAAGCACGGTCCTTTGCGAAAACCAATTAACGTGGCCTAACTGGTTTTCGACTATGGTTGGAGCCTTGATTTTGGAGGATTCTGATGATCGAAGCCTGGTATGGAACCCTTGACCTTGATTCAGGAGAGATCGTCCCGGCAGGAGACGCATCTTCTATGGTGGATCGGCTGGAGCATTGCACTCTGGAAGACTGGATAACCGCGCCTTCGAATCAGCCCGATTTGCGCGCCTTGGCCTTGGAATCGGGCTTATTCGAAGACGATGCCGAATATAACAGAACCCTCCGAGATGTGGCCATCAAGCTTGTGAGAAGGAAACTCCGGGCCCAAGCAGATGCCGAGGCCGAGCTGCTCCAGACGATCGAGGCTCTTGACGACCTGAACGAAGTAATCAATCGGCTGGACGAGCGGATCTACGAATGGTCCCGTCTGCATACCGAGTCGCGCCTTCGAGGGCTGAAACTGGCAGAATCATTGGAAGGCGAAGACCTGATAGGAGAGCTTGCCCGAGCCGATCTGGATTTGAGAAGGACTCGCCAGTTGGTCCAAAACAGCTTGGAGATTGCCATAACCCAGATGGCGCCCAACCTCACCGAGCTTGCAGGTCCCCTTCTTGCTGCGCGGTTGGTATCTCGGGCAGGCGGGCTCAAACACCTTTCCGAGATGCCTGCCAGTGCCATCCAGGTGATGGGTGCAGAGAAGGCCTTGTTCAAACACCTGAGAGGAAAAGCACCGTCGCCAAAGCACGGGATGATCTACAGACATCCCGCCATATCGAGAACTCAAAAGTGGCTCAGAGGCAGAGCCGCCCGGGCCCTGGCAACGAAGCTTGCCATTGCGGCAAGGATAGATCAATATTCAGGCGAGCTGAACCCAGAGCTGAAATGCGCTCTGGAAAAAAGGATCGAAGAGATCAGGCAAAGCGGAAAGAAGAAGCAGAAGGGGCGAAGGAGGAAGAGATGAGAACGAAAAGGACTGAAGAGAAAGAAATAAACGAGTTTGAGGAGAATTGGATACGATTTTTCAGCTAAAGTGCCAGTTTATGGCCCTTCTCAAGCTGCTGAATCTGTTCTTCGCCTTTGGTGGCCAGTTCCTTGAACTGGTTGATAGTATCCCGCATTTTGGGCAGAGCTTCCTGCTTATAGGTGCTGATGGAGTCCAGCGCCTCCATGACATCGGCAAAGGCAGTCTCCATCCCCTCGATGGAGATATTAGCTTCCATTGATCGTTTCTGGATTTCTGCCCCTTGATCCTTCAGCATTCGCGAGGTGTTGCTGATGATATCATTTGTGGTCTCGTTAAGCATTTCAATCTTCTTCAGGACGATCTTCTGGTTATAGAGAGCGCCAGCAACCGTCACTGAGGTTCGCAAAGCTGAAATTGTCACGGTTTGGGCCCTTTCTACCCCGCGCATCAGCTCCTTGTTATTTCTGATAACAACCTCCATTGCCATTACGCCCTGCTGATTGACGATGACCATCTGCTGCATATCCATAACTCGCTGCCGCAGCGGGAAGAGGACTTCTTCAGTGACAAATCTGACTTTTTCCGGGTCTTCGTTCCTGGCTTTGGCCGCTTCTATCTGCATCTCGATCGATTTGTCCATCAGGGTGCCGAGCTGGATCTCTTTCATCAGCTTCTTGGTCAAAATGCGCAGTGCCTGCTGCTCGATCTCCAGAGTAGTGTTATCGTTTTTCAGGACTGTCTTCCCTCTGTCTAGAGAGAGGATGATATCCGCAATGGCCGCATCTGCCTTCTGGTATCTGGCAAAATAATCTCTGACTGGATTGAACACCTTGCCGAAGATGCCGGTCTTGGTAAAATCGATCAGGCTGGGGTCTAAGTCTTTTAGCTCCCGGTTCAAATCCATCAAGCCTTTTGCCACAACGCCGCCTTCATCGCCGTCTCTGGACAGGCTCCCGACAGTCACCTGCAGCAAAGAGTTTTTGGCGGCCGAGCTCTTCATAGAGTCGACCCCAAAGGCCTCGATCGGCTGGAGGATGTATTTCTTTTTGGCAAACTCATTGATATCCAAGGCCAGAATTTGCGCAACATTGCTCTCTGCTAAAGCCTGAAGCGAGGCTACTTCCTCGGGCGCTGGCTCGATCTGTTCCTGTACCTCTTTCTTGATCGCCGCGTCATTGGGAACCTCCATAGTGAAAGGTTCTTGGACCCCGTCTTTAATCGCCGCCTCGCTGGGCACTTCCATCGTGAAAGCCATCCTTGCCCCTCTTGTACCTATAGCTCGGTATTGAACAGTAGGCTCAGCTTGTAAACAACGTCAGCTGTATCGGCGTTGATACAGGCACTTTCCGTCATACTGGAGATCCTTTCCAGGGCCTTGATGTCTGCATTGTAGCCGATTGTGTATATGGGTATTCCAAGATCATTCACTATGTGTTCGATATCGTTCAGTGAATGGCCTTCATTTGTCACGCCATCGCTGAGGACGAAAATCTTCGGTTTCAGGTTGGGATCTCTATCCGGACCTGCAGCCTTTTGCTCTATGAGCATCTGCATGGCGACAGCAATAGCATCGAAGGTCGCCGTGCCGCCTCCAGCTTGCATATCATAAACCGCTCCGGCAAACAAGCGCCTTTGGTCAAGATCGAATTTGGCGATTGGCAGATCTATATCGACGTAGTCGGAGTAAGACACAAGGCCGATCAGATTGTTCCCACCGACATATTTCTGGCCTTCGAGCATCGAACGCCTTAAGTTCTTCAGCGGTTCGCCTTCCATGCTACCGGAGACATCAGCCACAAACACCGCGCAAATAGGTTTGGGATCTTTCAACACTTTCCAGAGTCTTTGGGCCTGGATGATCATATTGCCGCTGACCGGTCCAACCTCGGATTGGTATTCACCAAAGCCGTTAAAGCCATATTCTTTGGCCAGGTTCTGATACTTCTCCTGCTGGGAGAACTCAACGAACTCATCCAGTATTTTTCTTTTCTCTGTCGGCAGCTCACCAATCGCATACATTGGGTTGTCGTGTCTGAATCCAAATGGAGTGAACTCGTAGTGTCTGATATCCGGTGTATTCACATAGGTCTGGTATTCCAGGACAAAACCTTCCAGAAGACCTGATTTGGCAGCTTCCCTCATCTGTAGAGTGGTATAGCAGACCACGGGAATATTGGGCTGGAAGCTCTCAAATCCTGCTACTGCTTTGTCGCTCAATAAGTCGCTGCTGTCAAAGGCGTATAATGCCGAGATCAGGAAGTTCAACCCGGTAGAGCTTGCAAAGGGATTGGTATAGCCCATATCCAGCTCGTCGTTCGCGACAGCATCTACAATTGTCTTGGTATTGATTGCCCCATATTTGTCTACAAGCTCGTCTTTCTTGGCTCTTGTGAGTAGTATCCCGGCTACATTGCCGACAAGTCTCTTCTCCACCAGCTCGGCTTTGACCCCTTGGGTGATAATCATCTCGCCCCAGAGTTCATTGGACGGCGTGTAGGCATCCGACCGAGACTTTCCGGAAGTGATATAATCGACGGCTTCCCCGGAGGGTATTCCCCTGAGCCTTACCGATACCTGCTTGCCATCAATCTTTATTCTTGCGTCGTTGAAGTCTTGAGCCACCTCCGTCAGCCAGCCGTCGGTGCCGCTGCCGGCTTTCTCCGTTGAGGAGAATATTTCGATGTAGCTGGATGTGGTCTCTCTAACTTGGGGTGGATAACTGTCGTTGATGTCGGGCAAGATATTGATCGGGTTTTCTGGAATAATGTCGGCCGGTTGCCTAGGATGCGTAGGTGTATTCACATTGATGTCTTCGGTGATATCCTTCAGTGTGGAGTCACCTCCACCGATCATATGCATCCCCATATATACTAAAATAAATACCCCAACTGTTGCACCCATTATCTTCAAAATTACATTTTTGTCGGTATTGTCCAGCACGATTGGTCTTCCCTCCTCAACTCCTATATTCTTTTGCCTGTTTGATCAGATCATCTATCGCTCTCATTCCAGCCATCTGCTCTAGCTCGCCGCTCTCCACGCTGTTTAGGCCTGAGATCTCCAGTAGCAGCTTATCAAGCTTCAGCAGAATCTCCTCATTATCTTCGGTGGCCGTTTTTACAAAAGTGATATATTCATTGTAGACTTTTATCTTTTCTTCCATAAATTTCTCCGAGAAGTCGTCTGACTCGTGTTTCTTTCTGATGAAATTGTAGTCATCTTCATCGAATGCATTCATTTTATTGAGGATGCTGCGGATATTCATAAAGAATATCTTCTCAACCTCGGCGATGACCCCGTCGAATTTCTTGTAGCTCATCTCTGAGGCACTGAAGATCTGCAAAAGGATATCCCGGATAATTTTATTTTTGTTCTGCAACCGCTCAATCTGATTGAGCAGCAGATCAACGGGTTTTTCGAATGTTTTAAGCTCCCTGCGAGCATCCAGTTCTTCGATATAATCTTCTGCCGCCATGATTTTGTGAGTTGGAATTGCTCTCTCTGACTCGGTAAGAAGCCTATAATTGCCATAGATTAACCCAGCGCCGCTCAAGAAGATGAATGCACTGCCAAAGGCTGTTGCCAATGCACCGTCCACGGGGATCACATTCGGCAAGACAATTATGTTGGCGGCGGCAATGCCTAAGTTCAGGCCCACCAGTTTAATCTGCTTTTCTCTTTCCATGTGCTCTTGTCCTCACATTTTTCTGTGTGCCCCTTCCTCAAATCCAGGAGGCTTCTTGATCTTGGACGAAAGTTTTTCAAAAACAATACGATCTACATCATGGCTGCTGGGAGCCATGAAGAGCCTGTCTGGGTCTGCATCGCATGCCTTTGAGAGGTGACCCAACAAATCCCCATTTACGATATCATACTCCTTAGCCTTCCCACAGCAGTCTATATTCCTGCTGAAGGTGATGAAATTTATCATGGGGTGATCTGGGCCCGCACCTGATCGTCCTCCAATATCCTTGATCAGTGCAGCTCGGATAACCTGGCGGCCGAACTCTCCCCCTTTCTGAAGCCTGTCAAAGATATGAAGCTAGATCAATCTGGTAATCATCCCTTCAATTGCGTTTCTAGTGTACGTACTAGGATTTAGGATTTACGCACTTGGAAGCACACGCTTATATTTTCCGATCCCTATTAAGATACACAAATAGAGGGGCACACTTAAGACTGCAACCACAACCTCAAAGGCCACATTCTGTGCAGGATGAGTTTTGTACAGGATTATGTCTGTTGAGATGATTTTGCGTGTTCGGCGAAATAACGAACTGATGTAACGAACTGGTGATGAGTCATTTGCCCCACCCTCAAAGAGTGGCGCAGTTGACAGAGCGGAAATAAGGACCCAACCTTTAAAGGGAAGAGGGATCACAATAAATAATGTCGAGATTGGGAAATGGAGATTTGAGGGATATGATGAAAGGTTTGCTGGCATTTTCGGTTTTGATCGTGATGGTGTTTTGTCCGATCAATGCTGTCGCTTGGGTAAATGCAGGTAATATTACGGAACATTCTTACATCCAGCTCAGCGGCTACATGGATGACATAAAAATTTACCAGACTGCTAAAGGCTACGATGGCCAGAAGCTGGTTGTGGGAACTCAGGGCAGCGGGACCGGCTTTAGGAGACAGTACGCCGAAGTCTACGAGGATGAGATCACTTTCATGGAATCGGCATACCTGCAGTACCGGCCTTACAACTCCGGATCTTCCGGAACCGGAACAGAATCGTCCAAGAGCGATCTGAGAAACGCCCTTTGCGCCAAGAACTACGAAGTTGGATCTTCCATATCGGAGAGCTATTCTGATCTGACTTACCTCATCAAAGATACCACCATTTACCAGACCGATAATGTGTCTGTCTACCAGATCGGATCATCCTTTCGCGGTGCCGCAAAGATAGGAGCCCGCGTGAAAGATGGAGCCACGGGTCCCACTATCATGACTTACGGCGGAACTTACGTGGGCGATGTGAGCATCCGAGAGGATCTCGGCGTGGGTGATGCATTCTACCTGGTCTGTCCTTGATATCGATTACGCTGAAAAGGCCTCCTTTTGAGCTGGAAAACTAGACCAGAGGCCTTGGCTGTTTGTGCTCTGGCAGGACCGGCAATGGCATCGTGTTGATCAGAAGGGGCGATGTCACTTCTTTTGCCCTCTCTACGAGAACCTCTTTTCCCCATTGGGTCAGGCCGAACAAGGGGACTGCGGTTCCGACCTGGACGAGGGGCCTTGCCCTTTCCCTGATCTCTTTTGAAGCGCAGGCGGTGACGATGTCTGCGGCTTTGAGCAGGCGATCTGCATCCTCTTTGCCGATCCCTGTCAGGTGGGCGCCAATTATCAGGATCTCGACGCCTTTTTCATTTTCCAGGGATCGGAGCCTTTCTGCCGTGTCGGCATCCGCCACAGTGACCGCAAACTTCGCGTACCTCTCGGCCGCAACCCTCGCGCCCCCCACCTGATCGATCAGCGCAGCCTTCGGGTCCAGTACCTTCCCGTCCCGCTCTTCGATTCCCTTCAGAACTTCTGAGATGGGGTCGGTCTCGACAAGCCCAGAGATCCAGCCGCCCATCCCTTGGACTAATTTTGGGTTTGCGGTGATCACGGTCCCTGCGCCGTCGCAGACAGTTACCGTCGCATCGATCAGGCCCTTTTCCAAGGCGGTCATCATGACCTCTGAGGCCCCAAACCCCACGAAGACGTCCATCTCCAGTTTCCTTCGGGAAGAGAACATTCCGTGCTCTTTTATCCTGAAGGCCATGTTGTCTGCAGCCGCCTCGGATGTGATCTTCTTTATTCCCCGGACCTTGTCGAAGAGAGGGCACCACTCGATCAGGGGCTCGCCTGCCTCTGTCACCTTTCCGTCCTTCACCTTGACCTTTGCCTTCCCAAGAAGTTCCATCTCGTCCAAGATCAATCACCTGCGAGGCCGAAGTAGACTCGTCGGTTGGCTTTGCCTTTGTTCTGGGCCTTGAGCATCTCAATTTTGCCGATTTCGCCGGTCCCCTTCACATGAGTTCCTCCACACGCTTGAAGGTCCACACCTTCGATCTTGACTATCCTGATCTCTTTTCTGTCTGGAACTTCTTTTGCCAGCCGGACCAGGTCCGGAATCTCCAGGGCCTCTTCTCGGGGCAGGATCTTGGTGATGACTGGTCTGTTCTCTTCGATGATCTTGTTCACTTGGTCCACGTAATCTGCGAGCTTTTCTCGATCGAACTCTTTCAGGCTGAAGTCCACCCTAGACCTCTCCTCGCCGATCTGGTTTCCGGTGATCTTGGCACCGGTTTCCTTGAATATGACGGCGCTCAAAAGATGGCAGGCCGTGTGGCTGCGCATGAATTGGTATCGCCTGTCCCAGTTGATTTCGCCCGTTACCGTGTCGCCTGCTCTCAGGCCCTCTTTTCCAACTTCGTGGCTGATCATGCCGCCGAACATGCCGACGTAAACCACTGGGAACACCTCATCACCGCGTCTCAGAACGCCCGTGTCATAGGGCTGGCCTCCAGAGTTTGGGTAGAAGGTGGTCTTGTCCAAAATCACGAACTTGCCATCGGTCACCTGCTCAACTGTTGCCTCAAAGGCTCGCATATAGCTATCTTCTAGATACAAAGTTTCCATCGAATCACCAAGAGCTAGCTGATCAGTGGTTCGTTTCAAGGTTCAGAAATCAGTTTCGATATATTCGCCACAGAAATTGATCACAGAAATCGAACGCGTCCTTGGAAAATTATTCCATGGGAGTCTGGATTAATCGATAATTATTTTCAACGAAACTTATATATGCCTCAATAACCTCCCCCTTTGCGGTGACCGGTTTGAGAAACGTATCCTTATCCGCTCCGAGCATAGAGAACGAAGAATTTGCATTAACCCTTATGAAGATAGGGATGAAAAGAAACGTGGCCAAAGTTCTGACATATCTGGCCTCCGTGAGCGAGGCCACCTCCAAGGAGATCGAGATGGGATCCGATCTCAGACAGCCAGAAGTCAGCATAGCCATGAGAGAGCTTAGGAAACTGGATTGGATCGCGGAGAGGGACGAGAAAAATCCAGGAAAGGGAAGGCCCTACAGGATATACAAGCTCAAGAAAGGGCTCTACGACATAATCGAGTACCTAGAGGTAAGCAAAAGAGAGGAGTCCGAGCAGATCATGAGCAAGATCCAGAGGCTCAAGGAACTGAAATATTCCTAACCTCAACCATTTTGCAGGAGTCCCTGTGTAGCGCCAATTTTCCCTTGGGAAGGCCGCCCATTCAAAATAGTCCTCTTCAAACGGGAGACACCGCCCAAAATTGGGGTATTCGTGGCAAAACAGAGCCTTCATCTTCATAGCAGCGCGGAGACCCTTTTCCTTTAGGTTCTCCAGATCTTCCGATCTGGAGCTATTCAGCGTAAGCTGAAGAGTGGGGGAGATGCACGTGCTTACACATCCATGAAGTATAGTGTTTAACGATACTTTTCGGACAAATCTCTAACTCGTAAAAGTTTGAGATTTGGCCTATTCGCATCGTTAAACACCACAGATCGAAGGGCCTTGAAAAGCAGTTGAGATCTCATCAGGTTCAAGGTCCAAAGTGCTTCTCGAAGATGGCAGGAATGTCCTCGGGTCGCTCCAATATTGTAATACCCTCCATTGCGGCCAGCTTTTCGACGTGTTCTACATCCTCTTTCCTTATTATAAGCTTCAAGTCTTTGCCGTTTGGAAGGGTGGTGATCACTTCACCTTCTTTGAGGTCGGAGGGCATGATGTAGAGGGGAAGCCATACCTTCTGGCTCATGATGGCCGCGTTTGTTAGCATTGTATCCGCGATCCGAAGAGAGATCTTGGCGACGGTGTTGGAGGTGGCAGGAGCGATCAACATAAAATCGTACTGTCCCATCTGTATTTGGCCTGCAAGGAAAGGTGCGTTGGCGTTGATCTCCACCCAAATCTTGTCGAAATCGACTTCCATCTCGGGAAATAGCTTGTAGTACTTTAAGACCTGGTCTCCGGCCTTGGATACGTAGACCCTTATGTCGACTCGGTCTTCGTATTTCTTGTTCATCTCCATCATGACGGCTGTAGTTTCTCGTATGCGGTCTCCACTGCCGCTGATACCCCAGACTACCTTTTTTTTCTTGGCCCATTTCTTCTCGGTCATGGTCATCTCTCTTTCAGCTTAAACCTTAATTTATTTATCCATTTGGTGCTCGTTCAAATGTAGTCGAGAACCAATTAGATTAAACTAATTAGTTCCCGCCAGAATAGTGCTCAGTGGTACCAATAGGCCAAATCCCAACTCTTGCGAGTTGGAGATTTGGCTCAAAGGTATCGTCAGACACTATAATCGGAAAAACGCCTTACCGTCTTTCTCAGGCTCCTGAATCCTTCCTCGTCTTCTTTGACCCCTTCTAGTGTGTCTTTTGACCAGAAGGTTGCGCCGAGGTTGGCGCCAAAAGAGCCGCCGCCTATGGGCACTGCGCCGTTGAGAACGTAGAAGGTGACGATCTGCTGGATCGCAAGCTCCTGGCCACCCATTCGATCTCCGCCCACGGCTATTGCCATTCCGGGTTTTCCCCTGAAAAAATCGAAGTCGGCCGCGACGAGGGCCCTGCATCGATCCATCACGGTCTTGGTCTGGGCGCTGACCCCGCCATTGTAGACAGGCGTTGCAATCACGATTCCTTCGGCCTTTTCGAGCAGGGAATAAAGCTCGTACATGTCGTCTTTGACCCTGCACTCTTTGTTCTTGATGCAGTGGTCGCAATGGAAGCAAGGGCTGATCCTCTTGCCTCTGACCCCGAAAAAGGCGGTCTCAAAGCCTCTATCGTTCAGCATCTTGAGACATTCCTTGAGGACATGATTGGTCGCAGATTCCCTGGGGCTGCCGCATATGCCAACTATCATAAGCACTATATTAATTTTGGATGTGCCTTATATGTTCCGCCCGCCAAGGGGGCGCACCCCGGGTTGTAGTAACGCGCGCATATCCCAGACAAAATCAAGACGATTGATCAAAAGGTCAAATCCACACATCCCCCTACTTCCCTCATTCTTGAATCCCCCATTCTCCCATTGTCACGATTGTCCAATTCGCTCATTTGCTCATTATTTCGTTCCGATCTTTGTTCGAGATTTGTCACAGCAATTCTTGCCGCCAAAGTCCATCTTGGATGGGAGGATGTAAATAGCGTCTCGACCATCTCAAGGTCGATATGTGTGGCGCCAAGAGCAAAAATTGCGTTCTCTTCATCTCGACTGTTGCCTCATTCCTTCCAGCCTTCATGAACTCCGCCATCAACGTGGTTCTTCCAAAAATCGGGGAAGAATTTGCGATGGATGCGATCCTCTTGGGTTGGGTTGCCACCTCTTATCTTCTCGCCCTGGCCATGTTTCTCGTGCCTCTCGGAAGGGCGGCGGACATTCATGGGAGAAAAAAGATCTTCACTTGGGGGATGGTTCTTTTCACCCTCTTCGCTTTCCTCACTGGTGCTTCAAGTACGGCGATGAACCTTATCGCTTTTCGGTTTCTTCACGGAATTAGCAGCGCCATGATCTTTGGGACTGCAGTGGCCCTCTTGACCTCAGTTTTCCCGCCAGGCGAAAGAGGAATGGCTCTTGGGATCAACGTGACCTCTGTCTACGTGGGCCTTTCGGCAGGTCCTTTCCTCGGCGGGGCACTTGCCCATTATTTGGGTTGGAGAAGCGTTTTTTTCATCACCGTGCCCTTGGGGCTTTGCGTGATCGCCCTGATCAGGTGGAAGCTTGAAGGCGAGTGGAAAGAGGCCGAGGGCGAAAGTTTCGACTGGATCGGCTCAATCACATACAGCCTCGTGTTGGTGGCAACGATTTATGGGCTTACGATTCTGCCGTCAAGCCAGGGATTGGAAGCGATATCGTTTGGCATGTTGGCGCTCTTTGGCTTTGTCTGGTGGGAGACTCGGACCCAAAGCCCCATCCTGAACGTCAGGATCTTTCGAGAGAACCGGGTCTTTGCGCTCTCCAACCTCGCAGCTCTGATAAACTACGGCGCCACCTTCGCGGTAGCCTTCGTTCTCAGCCTCTATTTGCAGTACATCAAAGGGCTCACGCCTTTGGGTGCTGGCTCTGTTCTGATGATTCAGCCAGTCGTGCAGGCCCTCTTTTCTCCTTGCGCAGGAATCCTCTCAGACAGGGTCGAGCCGAGGATTGTCGCTTCAGCAGGGATGGGACTCACGGCCGTTGGGCTATTGCTTTTGGTCCCTCTAAGCGAGAACACGGAAATGATCACAATCAAGATCATCATGGTGGTCCTGGGCCTTGGCTTTGCCTTTTTCTCTTCGCCCAACACGAACGCCATCATGAGCTCTGTTGAGAAGAGATATTATGGCGTTGCTTCCGGAATGGTGGGTACTATGCGCTCCATCGGAATGATGACCAGCATGGCCATTGCCATGACCGCTTTCGCCTTTTTCATAGGGAGGGTGCAGGTCTCGCCCGAAGTTCATCCTCAGTTCTTGATGAGCCTTGGGGCGATATTTTCCACCTTTGTGGTACTATGCTTCGTTGGCATCTTTGCGTCGCTTGCGCGGGGAAAGATGCGGTAAGAAGTGATAGGTTCTACTAGTACAATAGATTCCAAATGAACGTGTCATCAATATCGATGAACTGGTCTCAAAACTGTTTTTGTACCTAGTTTTTTTGAAATCTCCAGAAGTGGGACAAAACTTATATTTCAGATCTGTCGTTGAATATATAGGCAAGCACATGCGGGATGATGTATTTGTACATCCATAAAAAAGTGATCTTAAAGGTAACGTTGATATCAATAATATTCATTCTGTTGGTGAGCCCCACACAGGCAAGTAACGCTGGCGAACTCCTGGACGGAAACAATGGTGCCGCATCCATTTCAAATGCGTTCTCACCGCATTCGGCTCTCACTACGGAAGAATTACCGGCTGGTGAAGGTCAATCATATGCTGATGATACCAAACTTTTGGAAGAGAGCCTATATGCAGATACATCGGATGCTTGTGAAATCGGGGGTTCAAGCAGTTTCTGCGAACCGTTTGATGGTTCAACGATTCCGCCAAATTGGGTAGTGGCTTACGGAAGCTGGTCAGTTTCAGGAGGTTTGCTTCACTCGGTTTGCCAAAATCCAGATTTCTGGAATAGCATCTACTACAACATGGATTACTCCGATTTCATCTACGAAGCCAGAGTAAGACGCCTTAACAATCCCTATAACTCCAATGCCCTTGTGATACGCGGAAATCCGTATCCTCTAACTTCTGACAAGGAATGGGATACCGCCTATTATTTCCAGTACTCAAACGATTATGACTTTGGCATCTGGAAGAGCACAGGCGGAGGTAGCTGGAATTGGGTTCACTCGTGGGAGGATACATCCAAAGTAAACCCCTACGGATGGAACACCTTAAAGGTGTACGCCAGCGGAAACCAGATGGACTTCTACATCAACGATGTCTTGGTCTGGTCGGGAGTGGACGATTCGTTCCGCGCCGGAAAAGTGGGGCTGAGTCAGGCCTGCACTTATGGTGGCGAGTTCCAGGTTGATTACGCTAGATTGACCGATCTATCGCATGATTTGGTTGAGAAGACTGCCGATCGGAAGACTGTCAAGCCAGGAGAAGAGATCACCTATACCATCACCGTCTTCAACAATGAAACAGAACCGATAAATAACATCATCGTGGAAGATATATTCAACAGAGAGGTCGATATTGTCTCCATCAAGTCGGATGTAAGTGTAGACTGGTTCCCCCGGCTCGGGAGCGCCACCTCTGATCAGGCAAACCCCATCAATTCCGATCGCAAGCAGACCTGGCACTTCGGCATGTTGAACAGCGGAAAGTCGATAACCATAAGTTTGGTGGTCAAGACGCCTGAAGACCAGGACTTCGAATTTGGGATGGATCAGGGAGTGAAAGGAGAAGGTTTTGTCAACGTTGCCAACGACTACAACACAGCGCCTCCGTCTTACGTCCTCACTAACTGCGTCTACGTCACCTACAACACCTCACAAAATGAGGTCAAGAAAGCCTCGGATTGCGAAAGCGTGACGGTGGGTGAGGCGGGAACTGAGCTCGCCACTCGCGAGCATGGCAGCGGTATCTATGAGAGCGAAGAAGAGGTTCAGCTTCTGACGGCGAATAAGTCGATCGAGATGAACAAAGACGTGGCCGTCACCTACTCCCCGACAACTCTCGGCCTTTACAGAAACAGAACCGCAACCTACTCCTCAAAATGGTCCGAGGCGGCCGAAGCGAAGAACCGGGTGACTGGTGCCTCCATGACAGAGTCCTATCGGTACGCTGCATCGATCGACCGCGAGAGTTGGATGAAGCTCGACAAGAACGAATCGGCCATGGAAGTCGATTCGGAGTTCGACGGGATGGGCCACATAGGTTTCCTGAAGATGCCCACAAACTCAACACCGGGATCGACACCGATCTTCGAGGCTCGTGAGGACTACACTGGCAGTTTCAAGATCCTGGAAAAGGTGGACGAGTACGGATCGAACGTCACATCTGAGAAGTCAACTTCTGGAACTGGCCTGGTCACTGTCGACAAGCGCATCGGTGAGAGCCAGAGAAGCTATGAGTCAGGGACGGGAACCTACGACTCTGAAGAGCTGATCGAGACGAACACAAACTACATCGCAAAGGACATCAGCCTCGTCTACGTGCCCACGGGTCAGAGCCTTATTGACGATGTCTCGATCGGTGCCTCTCAGAAGTGGAAAGAGGGGATGTACTCTAAGGTCGAGAACACGAGCTACATCGGCGAGGAGTACACCAGTGCAACCCGCCTCGACAAGGATACGGTGGCCAAAGGACTCAACGAGATGGATACTGAAGCCGAGTTTTCGGGTCGTGCCAGGTACAGGGCCGTTCTCAGAGACGAAGTGGACTTTGATGAGCAGTACGATGGCGACTACTCTATCGAGAGAAGGATTCTCTTCACTGGAATTCCCAAGTACGACCTCCCCCACCTGAACGTGACCAAGACCCTCAACGGGATTGTCGAGGAGACGATATTCAATGCCAAGAGGAAAACCCAGGTGGGCGAGAGCAGAGACAAGGTCATCAAGGTTGCAACCTACACGATCACGATCGAGAATGACGGCAACAGGGCGATTGGGCCCGTCTATGTCAAGGATCTTTTCCCTCCGAAGGCGGTTTACATCAACGCCTCGCTCCGGCCCGCCGAGTTGACTGACAGTTATGCCAACTGGACGTTGACGCATCTTGGCATTGGTGATGTATCCTCCGTCGTTCTCAACCTAGACGTGACGGAACATGTTCCTGCAGAACTGGTGAACAGGGTAGAAGTCTGCGGTGGATATAACGGCGACGAATGGGTATGCGCATCCAACTTTACCGCCGTCGAGAAGGAGTGGCTATCATGTTGCTTCGACGAGATCTCGGTCAAGATGAATGCAGAGCTGAACGAAGATAACCTGAGCCTCGTCCAATACAAAGTCGATATTGTTAACTCAGGTGCCGCAACGAGGGTTGCGGCCGTTACTGGTTACCTCCCTGCGGAGATGGTCTTCCTCAACTCGTCAATTCCATTTGCTTCTTACGAGAACGATATCGTAACCTGGAACGTGATCGAAATCGGTCCGTCTGAGACGAAGGCCATTGAGTACAGCGTCCTTGCACTCAAGAATGGAAGGTTCACAAACTCGGTCGAGGTCGATGCCCGGTCGGTTGACGGTCTGGTAGTCCAGCCAGTTTACGCCCACTGTGTAATCGATGTTGGCACAGTAGAGGACGAGTGCGGCCAGATCACAGGCGGAGTTTGGCAGCCACCAAATTGGCAGTTCGAACATTTCGGATATGAACCAGACGATCAGACATGTGAACTTTTGACATGTGCTCAATGTAATGGGACAAGCTGTTGCCTTGCGCCCTGAACGGGCGCTCGGCTATCCCTCCTCTTTTTTCGAAAATGGATTTCGTAGTGGTCATCCTATTATTAGGTTGATGTTTTGTGAGAGATGCATGAGATCGATTATCACAACTTCCGGTTGTGATCGGTCACTACTGCGCAACGTTTACCATGGCAACTATCAAAATATAGTTGAGAATTGTCAAGCGCTATAACATCAAATGGAAAGTGGCCGCCGCGAAGACCACCAATCCACACAGCGTGAGCGGAACGGTATAGCCTCGAAAAGTCTCTTTCAAATCTCCACCGGTGGTTTTATTCACCAACCAGAAGTAGGGGTCGCTCACGTAGGAGAAGACAAAAGCTCCGGCAGAAATCAGAAATATCATCTCAATTCCGTCGAGAGGATATCCTTTCATGATCTCGGCGGTGATGACGACCGTTACCACTCTTGATCCCTGGGCCAACTGGAGCGTTGCCGCGACCAGGAAGGGCAAAACTACAACCGGTACGTTCGGGCCCAGAAGAATGGTCAACTCTTCGCATAAATCGCTCTGACCGATGACGTACCCGAAAGCACCTGCTCCACACAGATCGAAGATTATGATGCCTGCCCGGGTTGAAGCTCGTCTCATCACCTCCTGTGATTTGGAACCTGACAACGCCACCGATAACAAAGCTCCAATGAACAAGGCGACGTTGACATTTCCAACAAACCACGCTCTCGGGACGAGAAGGCCGAGCAGGATCAGAAAGATGGGAAGTGCGAGAGGCGTCCAGGAACGAGCTCGGCTGGGAAGAGGACCTTCATGGACGGGGATATTGGCATCTTTGAGGGGAATGTGCCTCATGTAAACGAGGACCATGCCCAAGATTAGGAGAGATAAGGGAACCCCAATCTTCAGGGCTTTCACCGGAGGGACATCGAAGGCATTCGTCAGCGCGATCATGACCGGAGAGGGATAGACCAGGTTGAAGGATACCACAGAAGAGATCGCAGCTGCGAACTGGGCCCTGGTTCCAGACCCTTCAGCTTTTTCGCCGAGTCCTTTTACCACTGGTTCCAGTATCAAGTAAGAGGTTATGCAGCACATGGCAGGAAGCGAAACCAGGTATCCGGCGAACCCTGATGCGAGCATCGTTCTTTTTCGGGTGAGTAACGCCAGATCTGCGACCACTCGGTTCACTGCGCAGGTATCTCTGAGATACTCTGCGATGACCGACCCCGAGAAGATGATTATGGCCAGGGTGGAAAAGAGGCAGGCCATGCCTGTCGTTATGTGTCCGATCAACTCAGGGCCCATTCCAGTGAGGCAGCCGTAAACCAGAGCCGAAACCAATAGGCACATAAACGGCTGGATCTTCATCTTCAGGGAGAAGAAGTTGACCAAGAAGATCGCAACCAAGAACGCAAACATGGAGCTCATCACAGTCAATTATCTCGGGCAGCCTATATGGATATCCCCTGCATAGCCCAGGATGGATATCATAGTCGGGAACCATAATCTGTTCTCGCCAGAATAGTGCTTAACGATACAAATCAAGGTCAATCTCAAACTCTTAGGCGTTAGAGATTTGTCCGAAATGTGTTGCTAAACTCTATAATACAAATAATGTTGTCTGCACAAAGAACAACATTTGGCAGGATGTTATGACCTCTTCCGAAACGGCTTTATAGAGAGAATGCGATAAAGTGCATGTTCAGGGGAGGCGGGGTCAAACTGCCTACCCTTAGTGGGGAGTAGCCTGTCCCTGCCAAATTGGGCGAGACATTAGGCCGGCTGAAAGCCAGGTGACGAACCTTGGGAAACCGAGGTTCTAGTGACTCGATCGGGAACAACAGCTCGCATCTCATCGGTCTTTGCTCACTAAAGTGCAAAAAGACATCTCGATAAAAGATCACGATATTCGAACTGGTAATCGCTCGCAAACGTCCCGACATTACCAGTTCGAATATCGTGATCTGTCGGGACGTTTGCGAGCGTCTGCTTGTCTTGATCGCTTGATTTCTCGCCAGCCAAACGATCATATTCGGTTAGCATCGTGCCTCTGGAAACTCCGAAAAACCAGGAGGCGAACCGACTCAATGCCACATGAGTTAAGTGGAGATGTGATGGCAAGTACACCGGTTGAAACCGGTGGGCTTTTTACCTTCTCAGATACGAAGGTGAGGCCCCAAAGGAGTTCGCTTATCAGAGGCGATCTTGCTTGCAAGTTCTGCCTAGCTTGGTCTATGATCGTTATCCTGATCCTCCTTCAACCCTCTGCCTTTGCTTTCTCTTTCCCCTTCGACTTTCCTTTCTGCGGAGGCGCCGATGAGGGCCCAGAGCTCATTCTGGACTTGGAGGAAACCGTCCCCTGCGGTGAGAGTCTCACTTACACGGTCCGACTGAAAAATCACGGCGATGAAGCTCTCAGCGACGTGTCGCTCAGAGACAACTTCGGACAGATAGGTTTACTGGCCAGTCTTCCTCCCGGTGAAATGCAGACCCTCACCAGGACCACACCCCCCATCGAGGACGACACAGCCTTGAGGGTGACCGTCAGGTCCAAAGGCAAAAGAATCTGCAACAAAGAAGTTGACATCTCTGTAGGACCTGAAGTCACCACATCAGACGATCAAACCGTGACGGAATCTGAGATAGAAGATGTTCATCTCATGAAGGTGATGTCCCACTCGCCAGAGAGCGAAGGAGGTCAGGGAATTGATTTGAGCTTCGAGGTCAGCCCCGAGATCGTCCACGCAGGAGACGAAGCGAAGATCGAGATGACCGTCACAAATCTCCATTCAGAAACTCTCAGAAAGGTGAAAATTAAAAGCTCCGAATGGAACATACTGGTCGGGAGCCTGAAACCTGGCGAATCCAAGACACTCTCAAAATCTCTGATGGTCTCTGAAGACGTATCTTTAGACCTGGAGGTTGAGGGTACTTCAAGAGACGAAAAGATGGTTTTCGATCAGAATACCATAAAGGTGTCCGTGATCGAACCTTCAATTGACATTGCGATCGTCACAACTCCTGCACTTCCAGGCGAAGAGGTCACCTGTGAGTACAGGCTGGAAAACTCCGGCGACGACGTTCTCTCTCGGGTGATCTTGAAGGACTCGGATGGAGTCGTCCTTGGGATACTTCCTGAGCTCAATCCAGACGAGACTCAGAGCCTGATCAGAAAACAGGATCCCGGAAAAAGAAGCAACTTGAACTTAGAGGTGACCTGCACCGATTCGGCAGGTCAGACTTTGACCCGCAAAACAAAAGCTCGATCTTTCGTGGCAGGGGGCAGCGGCGCGCCTTCATCTTCCTCCTCATTTTCATCCACGCCATCGTCTCCATCTTCATCATCGTCCTCATCCACTTCATCTTCATCATCGTCTTCCTCCTCCGCGAAGCCCTCTTCTGTCACTTCTCCCAGAAACAGCCAAGACGAGGCTGAATCGATGGGGTTTGAGTTTGATTTCTCGACCCCTGACTTCGATAATTTCGACACGGAATTCGATTTAGGTGATTTCGGTCAGTTACCGAAGGTCGGAGAGGCCGTGAGCAGACCTCCTTTGGGTGCTGATTGCTCAGCAGAAAGGCCATCAAAGATCGCTTCGCAAGCCTCCGCTCCAGAAAGGCAATCTGTAGAATCAGAAAAGGGAACCGTTGGTGGCAGTGAGAGGTACAAACTGGATGTGACTCTCCACGTTGACAAAGCCATCACACATAGAGGCGACTCGGTCCTGTACAGGTGTACTGCAGAAAACAGTGGCAAATATACTCTCAAAGACATCGAACTTCGGTGCGGCGAGAAGACAACTTCATCCCAGCGACTGTCGCCGGGTGATTGCCTCACCCTCGAAGGTGCAATCCGGGTGGAAACTGCAATGGACCTGGTCGCCACGGCAGAAGCCAAAAACTTGAGAGGGGATCGGCTGGAAGACAAAAGTTCGGTCAAGATAAAGGCGATCTCGCCAGATATGAAGCTGGAAATTTCGGCATCTCCCTTGAACATATGCCGCGGTGAACGAGTTTCTATCGAGGCGAAGGTGGAAAACACAGGTGATGATCCTCTTGTTGACGTTGTGATCTCGGACTCTCTTGGCGAGATCGGCACGATCACGATGCTTAACCCTGGCGAGAAGAAATCTCTGAGGAGAGACTCGACCCTTGATGAGAGCCTAGACGATGAGATATCTGCAACTGCCTCGGACTCTGCGAGCAGCGTTTTGCGCAGATCTGAGACTGTACATTTCCACATTCTCAAACCCGAGCTGGAGATTTCTGTGGAGCCTGAAGAGGTGGTGGGCTACTTTGGCGAGTCGACGGACGTTGTCTGGACTATAAAAAATACTGGCGACGCAAACCTCGACGACGTCACCTTCATCGGAGGCGATGGCGATAGGTACAGGTTATCCGGGATTCCCGTAGGCGAGTCAATCACAATGTCTGCTACTTACACGTCCAACAAGAGCAGAGAAGTTAGAGGCCGAGCAGAAGCGTCGGTCCCTGGTGAGAATATCGTCTCCGATTCGACCGCTCTTCAGATCAGAGCGATATCGCCAGGAATCAGCTTGACCGCGAAACCCTCGTTGGTGGAAGTTTCTTCCTACCGTGAGATCAACATAAGCTGTCTTGTCACCAACACTGGAAACGACGTGCTCAGGGGCGTAATCATCTCTGAAGAGGGCACAGACTTTCTGGAACATGTGGGCACATTAGAGCCGGGAGATTTCAAGGTAGTCACTTTCAAGTTCTTGGCCGACGCCAACCGCACCTTCCATTTCGAGACCGGGGGCATAGACTCTGCGGGCAGGTCTTGGCCAGCAAGGGCCGATGCCGAACTAAAACTGGTTACAACTGCTTTAGCTCTCACGGTCCTGGTTGATCCTCCCCTCGCAAGGCTCGGCGAAGCCGTGAAGATCACCTTCTCCGCCGAGAACCAGGGCAGTGTCCCGCTCTTTAGCACCTTCATCATGGGAAAGTCCCTGGGCCACCTTGGAACCATAGATTACATAGCCCCAGGTTCCTGCCACACGGTCGAGGCCGAGATGGTAGCAACAGGGGTGATCGATGATTTGATCACCGCAGAAGGCTTTACCAAAGATGGCTTTTCGGTGAATGACAAGTACGAGCTTCATGTCGGCCTGTTCGAACCACCGGTTGCGCCGATCGTTGCAGAAGAGCAACCTTCAAAGGTAGATGTGCTTGAAGTTGAGACCGGCTTTGGCGATGTTTCAGGATCGTTGGACTCAAGGGCAAAAACGCCTGTTGCCATCGGAGACGAATCCAAGACCGCAGAAGAATCCACTGCGGTGGCTGGCGAGACTCTCACCTCAATTGCACCAACCGAGATCCGGGATATGAGGCCAGCTTCCGTCGAAGAAAAGGCTCAGACAAATGCAGGGGGCGAAACATTTGTCGAGGGTGAGACATCTGCTTCTCCTGAGGATCTTGCATCGTCGATAGGTCAAGATGAGATGTTCACTTCTGTGGGATTAGGTGACGAAAGAGCAGGCGACGTGACTGAGGTTGAACTCAAGACTTCAGACTTCACCGAAAATGATGTTGATAAATTCGACATAGGGACAGGATCTCTCCCCTGTTCGAGTGAGGAGTCGATGGAGATCGAACAGAAAAATGAGTACAGCACATCTGGGATCTCCGATCTGATGGAACGCCTGAGAACGATGCTGGAAAACATTAGGCTCAGGAAAGCCAAGCACCGTGAAACACCAACATATCTTGAAAATGTAACAGAAATAGTTCCGCCCTCGACCGAATCTACTCGCTCACCATCGGAACAAAGGCCTGACCCTGTCCAGAGCTATAGTTATGACGATCTGATCTCAGATCGAATCATGCCTGCTGAGGTCTCACCAGAAGAAGTTGAGCTCGATCTCTGCGTTAAAGATCCCACATCCGAAGACATATCACCTTCTGGTGTGGTGCCCAAGCAGGAAGAAAACCTCCAACCGTCTGAAGATCCTGCCCCTGGCGCACCCTCGTTTTCCGAGGCCTTCTTGGAAGAAGCCGAACAGAGCTACTGTTATCTCAGAACAGATACGGGCACTGCTTCTGAGAGCTCGCTAGATGGCGTAAGGCAGGTCCTGCCAACAGAAGACTTGATATCGGGTTCTGAAGCAACAGACCAATTCCGCGTCGATCCTTCGCTCGAAGGTTTGAGGGCGCGTTCCATTTCGGAAAAAACACGCGAAAAGGCTGACGATGCCCATTTCGGAAAGTGTGTCGGCAGTGCCAAACTTCCCGCAGAGAAGTTGACCTGTCTGGAGATCGACAAACCTCCTGAGATCGTCAATGTAGGAGTGTTCCCGCCTGAGCCAGTAGCCGGATCGCCTGTGGTGGTATCCGTTCACGCATCCGATGACAAAAAAGTGGATTCGGTGAACATGGTCTGGGGTATGGCAAGCACCAGCGTTAGCAGAAGTGATCTGCTCGATGTCGATAGGACCAGAGATCATCAGATGGCGTTGGAGAGCGGGACTTCCAAAGAAGGGTATTGGAACTATGAGATAGAGGGACAACCTGCAGGGACCTACATGACCGTTTTGATCAGGGTCAGCGATGGAGTTCGATGGTCTGAAGCCGGTCCTTATCTTCTGTTCTGGAAAACGGCGAGCTCTGACGTTGTTACAGAGGAAACCGCCTCAAAACCCTCGTCAAGTGGATCTGTGCCTTCTTCACAAGAGAAGGTCCAGGATGAGGATGAGGGCATGTACTACATCGAGTCCACCACTGTGGTCGGTAAGGGGGACGTTTCTGTAGATAACGAGTTCAGAGAGTCTTCGGTCCGTTTCAGAGAGGAGCTCGATGGATCTGGGTCAATAGAGATGCAGTCTCAGAAATTGGTCAACAAAGGCGCTCCTGTCATGAACTTCAGCGACAGTAGGCTTCTAGTCTTTGACGAAGGTAACCTCAAAGGCTTCAAGAAGATGGTATCGCCGAGGTTCCATGATGGCATGGGCGCCAGCGTTACGGAGAGGTTCAACACCACCTCCATACAGAAGAGCGAGGTCGGAACGATAAAGTCCCTGAACCAATCCGAGAACACGTTATCCTTTGATACTCGACAGGCTTTCGAAGGGGTGTGGGGAACTAGAACCGAGTATTCCAAGTTTAGCAAGAAAATAAAAACAGACCAGGAGTTGGATGGCACTTTCGAAACTCAGAAGAAGATAACATTCGAAGACTAAGATCAGCCAGATCAGCCAAATCGTTCTATCTTCGTGTTTCAAAACGGTTTGAAGGTCGATGGTGCGTGATTTGTAGTAGAGAACTGACTTATATGAGACCAATCGGTTCTCGCCAGAATAGTGCTTAACAATATCCATCAAAAATCGAACAGCGATTTTTGTCTCGAATTATTCTCTGAAATTTTGTTATCCAGTGGTGCTTTGGCCTTTACTGTCTTCTTCTCGCAGGGCCCGAATTCGCAGAGCAGTTGTTGATCTGCGTCCCGGACCAGTTGCCCTCTTTTCACCCCAAAAGGAGAGAGCAAACGGAGCAGCGGGGGCAAGATCTGTTTCTCGATGTAGTATTCGGTATCTGTCTTGATGTTGTGATCCAGAACGTACTGGGGATCTTCAGCCCGGTCTACAAAGAGGCCTTTTCCCCTTATGATCACAAAGGGCACTCGGTCTCCAACTTGAGGCACGCGCATGCCGCGGGCTTTCATCTTCTCTGCAAGCTGGACATGCGGCTGTTTGTTCTTGTAAGATGCTGCGCTCTTGGTGTATCGTCTCGTGAGGATGAGATCTTCTAGGATTTCAGGATCTTTCTGTAGATCGATCTTTTGGACCTTTTCTATCACCGATCGGGCCAGTTCCACGGCATCGTCGACTCGGCCTTCTTTGAGAACGAGGTTCAGGCACTGGTTCAGGGTTTTGGAGGTGAGCTCACACCAGTCACGCCGGACCGTCTCCATGCCTCGAACCTTGATCCGGTCTTTCCATTCAGTACCCAATTTCTCGAAGACCCAAAGGGCGTATCTTTTTTTGACCAAAAAGACGCCACGTCGGGCGAAGGCTTCGAAGACCAGTTCCATGGGTGGTGGAAGCTTTGATGTCACGGTCTGGGCAATTTTGGATCCTATTACCTCGGCTTCCTGGAGCGTGACCTGCCCTTCGCCAGACAAGTGAGGTTTGAGTCTTATGAAAACGCTGTCGGTATCCCCATAAACAACGGAAAGATCGTACCTCTTGAAAGTGCCCTCTTCTGCTGTGAGTTCGTTTGGGAGGAGAGCCTGACCGTCCTCGGCGTAGATGAACCCGATCTCTTCGACCATCCTTTTCGTGTTCTGGATGTTAGACCTTCCAAAGCTGGTCACCGCATTGGCAAGGGGCAGGCTGTAGAGCCTTGCCCTCGCGTAACCAGAGTAGCCGTAAAAGGAGTTGAGCAGGATCTTGAGTGCGTACTGCTGCGCATCGAGAAGGGGCCTTTCGTCATCAGTTGCCGTTTTCATCAGACTTTTGATTTCGGTTCGTTGGTCCAAAAGTTCGCGAAGTACCCCTGGCACGATTCCAGGAGCAGTCTCTGAAGACGCGAATTCGCCTCCCGATGGTGATTTTATAGGCTCTTTATCCAAAGGTCGAATATCTGTTATGACGGACGAATAGCAGAGGTTGTGGGCCATCATTATCGAAGGATAAAGAGACCTGTAATCCAGGATCACAACGTCATCGATCAGGCCTCTTTGAGGTTCCAGGACTGCGCCGCCTTTCAGTTCTGCACTTCTGAGCTGTCTTGCCTGTGAGAGGTTCGCATCCGGCTTTGGTGGTATGACCCGTTTTCGATCCTGGAACCTCCTGAAAAGGAAGTTTTCCACCATTCCAGTCTGCCCTCCATTGATCACATCTTGGAGAAGGGACCCACTGGTCTGGGCAAGGGCGATGTATTTGTCGAGAAGCTTCAGGTCTAAGAGGAGATGAAGTGCGAGGAACGAATCTCGTCGGGAGTAACTCACAAGCCTCGTGAAATCTTCGCTCTCGCCTTTCCAGAGCTTTTCCATCTCTTTGGGTTCGACATCATGTTTCTCTATTCCGAGAAGCTCTTGGCTTGCGTTCCTTAAGGTATAGCGCTTCAGGCTGAAGGAGGACCTGACCAAGGGAAGAATATCAACCACGATCCTCCCGGTGATCTCTACTTTGGTCTGGTTTACAATCTTTCTCACGATCCAGGAACTGCCATCTCTTCCGACTCGGGTGTTGACCCTCAATATCTTGGCGCGTTCGTTAAGATAAGGAAAGTCGAACTCATTGGAGTTGTAACCGCCTATGACGTCGGGATCGTACTCTTTCAAGATGGAAATGAACCGTCTCAGCATCTCTTTTTCGTCTTTGCAGACCTCAACATCTTCCCGAGGACAATCTGCTTCCTTTCCCACCAAGACCAAGTCTCGCTGGCCCTGGTATTCAGGCCAAAAGGCGAGACTAATCATGATCACAGGCGAAGTCTGAGGGTTTGGCATCTCGCCGTGGAGGGGCAGACACTCTATGTCGAAAGCCAGGTATCTGAGCGGGGCGTTTGCCTGAGCTTTGTCTTTGGACCCTTCAGGGCCCAAGCTCATCGGCTTTAGGGACTGAAAAGGAATTGGTTTTTCGTTCAAGGGTTCGTCGACCCGGACCCATCTCATTCCGCCAAGACCAAGGTCTATGAGAAACCTGTTTTTGAAGAGAATATCTGTTTCGTAAACTTCCCGAACTTCTGGAATGGAGAGGACTGATTCTCTGAAGACCCGGACAGATTTGGGGTCTTTGGCCACAATCTTGAGCATCTTGGAGGGCTTGGTCTGGTAACCTACAGGTCGGAACCGTTCCACCACCTCCACTTCCAGATCAGGGCTTTGGGATCTGACAGCTTCGACCGCCTCTTCGATCCGGTCTTCATCAATGCGAGCATAGAAATAAGGCTTAAACCCGCTCACTTTGCAGATGACAGGATCACCCGAAGGTGTGATACCAAAGAGCTGGACGCGAGGGTAGCCCTTTTGGTCATAGGAGTACTTTGCGTCCAGAATCTGGAAGATCATCATTGGGAATAGGCGTTTACGCCCGTTTTATACTTTGTTGTGGGACATCTCATGAAAGTGGTGATAAGCAAATGTCTCGGCATCTAGTCAATATCTATGCCTTTTTCAGATTGAACGTCTCAGTTGGTCGTCAGATCTGCCAGGAATGGCCGTTATGTGTATCATCTCTTCATGAATCTACCTTGACCTGGTAAGAAATCAGCACAGATTCCTGCACGAGTTCTCTGTGAACGTCTTTTGATGATTCGGGCAGTCTGCAAACTTATATATATTCGTATCTGCGTGTCTTCCGTCGGAATGGCCGAGACCAGTATGTATGTAGTGAAGACCACCGCAAATCAAGAGCGTTCAGTGGCGAACTTGATCTCGCAGGTGGCGCGCAAGGAAAAGTACGATATCAGGGCGCTTCTGGTTCCGGACGTGCTCAAGGGTTACGTCCTCGTGGAGGCGTCGGCGCCAGAAATAGTCGAACAGGCGATACAGGGAGTGCCTCACGCAAGGTCGATAATAAAAGGCGCCTCCAGCTTCGGTGAGGTCGAACATTTCTTGACGCCCAAACCTGCTGTGGTGGGGATCAGCGAAGGATCCATAGTGGAGCTGATCTCGGGGCCTTTCAAAGGTGAGATGGCCAGGGTTAAGCGGGTCGACGTTACCAAAGAAGAAATTACTGTGGAACTCTTTGAGGCGATGGTGCCCATCCCCATAACCGTGAGGGGAGACCACGTGCGCGTACTCAGCAAAGATGAGATTCAAAGGTGATCATTCTTGGCAAATGTTGTGGAAGCGTTGGTACCAGGTGGAAAAGCCAGTGCAGGACCTCCATTGGGTCCCGCGCTTGGACCGTTGGGTGTCAACGTCGCAGAAGTTGTTGGTAAGATCAACGAGATTACCGCGGACCTGAATGGTATGCAGGTTCCGGTCAAAGTGATTGTAAAGAGCAGGACTGAATTCGAGATCGATGTGGGAACTCCGCCTACTTCCGCCCTAATCTTGAAGGAAACGGGCATTTCGAAGGGCACGAGTGAAGCATTTCAGATCGTAGGCGATCTTTCCATGGATCAGGTCGTCAAGATCGTTGGGATCAAGAAAAAAGACTTGCTTGCGGCTTCGCTGAAGAGCGCAGCCCGGGAGATCATAGGAACTTGTGGGCCCATGGGTGTTACCGTAGAGGGTATGACCTATAAGGAAGCTCAAGCTTCCATATCAGAGGGCAATTTCGATGATCTTCTGACAGAGACGAAAGATTAAAATAGAGAATCGCATATCGAACCGGAGTCTCTTTTTGAGATGCCGTAGTAGACAGAACAAGTCGTGGACTACGGAGGATTGAGATGGACAAAGCGATAGAGGATGCTGTCAGACTGGCGATCTCGGACGCACCCGAAAGGAAGTTCAAAGAGAGCGTCGATCTGGCCATAAACCTTCACAACATCGACTTGAGCAATCCTGCGAACAGGATCGACGAAGAAGTAATCCTGCCGCATGGTCGAGGCAGACAGATCAAGATCGCGGTATTTGCTGACGGCGAGACCGCGCTCCAGGCAGAGCGAGCAGGTGCAGACCTAGTCGTTCCAGGAGCGGAGATCGAAGACCTTGGCGAGGAGAAGAAACAAGCCAGGAAAATGGCCGATGACTACAACTTTTTCATAGCCGAGACCAGCCTCATGCCGTCGATCGGTAAGAACCTGGGACCCATTCTGGGAAGGAAAGGAAAGATGCCCATGCCCTTGCCACCGAACGCGGAAATCGCTCCTATAATCAACAGGATGCGTAACTTGATGAGGGTCCGGTCTCGTGATCGGCTTACTTTCCACCTATCGGTTGGGACCAAGGACATGGAAATTTCGCAGATAGCAGAGAACGTAGGGGCCATCATAACCAGGCTCGAGCAGAACCTCAAGGACGGTAGAATGAACTTGAAATCCGTCTACGTGAAGACCACTATGGGCCCTGCGATAAAGGTGATGTGACATGTCCGTTGAGGTACGTCGTACAGAGCATGTGCCAGAGTGGAAGGTCGAACAGGTAGAAGAGCTTGTCAAGCTCATAGGTGAAACCCCAGTCGTTGGATTTGTGGGCGTAAGCGACATTCCCGCAAGACAGCTTCAGTCTCTGCGCGAGGAGCTGAGGGGCGAGGTCACCATCAAGGTAGTGCGAAACAACGCTGCTCAGAGGGCTATAGATAACTGCCCTGACGATATCAAGCCTCTGGCAGGTTACATCGAAGCTCAGACCGCGTTCATATTCACTGACATAAATCCTTTCAGGCTTCGCAAGATGCTGGACGAGAAGAAGCTGCCGATGCCTATAAAGGCCGGAGGGATCACGCCCATCGACATCGTGATCGAAAAGGGTGATACACCTTTCTCACCTGGTCCCATGGTGGGGACGCTCCAGAGCGCAGGAATTCCTGCCTCGATCAAGAGCGGCAAGGTGGTTATCAACGAGACGACCTTGGTGGCTAAGGAGGGTGACAGTGTATCTGCCCAGCTCGCCGAGGTCCTGGCCGCAATGGAGATCTACCCGAGAGAGATCGGTCTTGATCTGAGGGCTGTTTACGAGGGCGGACTGGTCTTCAAAGCGGAAGATCTCGTCCTGGACGTGGATGGTATCCTATCTCAGGTGGGCATGGCCGCATCGCAGGCCTTTGGATTTGCCACAGAGATCGGGTACGCGACACCTGAGACTATCGAGCCCATCATCGAGATTGCAGCTTCCAAGGCCAGGAACCTGGCAGTGGAGTGTGCCATACCCGTTCCCAGCATGATGGATGCTTTGTTGGGGAAGGCGGTTGCACAGGCATCTGTGCTGGCCAATTTTGTTGAAGGTGGCAAGGCTGCCCCAGAAGTAGTGGCACCCGTGATTGAGTCTGAAGGGGCGAAAGTCGAAGAGAAGGCCGAAGAGGCCGAGACGGAAGAAGAAGCCGAAGAGGCCGGAATCAGTGGAATGTCCGCTCTATTTGGCTAATTGTGACAAAAATCGTGATTTAGAGGTGAATTCGGATGGAATACGTGTATGCAGCATTATTGCTTCACAGCTCCGGCAATGAGGTGTCCGAAGAGGGCATCAAAACCATACTGGATGCCGCGGGCATAACTCCGGACGACGTGAGAATCAAGGCGTTGGTATCTGCCCTCGAGGGTGTAAACATCGAGGAGGTACTCTCTCGGGCACCTGCAGCTGTTGCAGCAGCACCCGCAGCAGCAGCCACAGAGGCAGCGCCTGCAGCCGCTGAAGCCGAAGAAGCAAAAGAAGAAGAAGAAGAAGAAGAAGAGGCAGAGGAAAGCGGAATCGAGGGACTTGGTGCCCTCTTTGGCTAAACCTCTTAGCCTTATTCTCCATTTTTTGCCCTTATCAGGGCATTCTGATCCTGGTCGATTCGCTGAAAATCGGTCTGATTGGCATCGCCGGATGCCGTTTGGTTCTTAGATTTTGTCCAGTTTCTCGATGCCGATCTTCTTGACGTTGGGTTTCCAAATTTCCTCGGGCATCCAATCGGGTGCGTTGGCAGGTTTCTTCACCAGATTGCGTTCGCCCCTGAAGATGTGTATCTTCTTTGTTCCGCGTTCTCTTAGCCTAATGTCGGTGAATCCCCTGTTTGCAGCCTTCAAAGCTGCTTGTCTGGGCTGTTTACCGGTGAAAACTCCTATTTCGTTGCCTTCCGCATCTCTTAACGCGAAATTTCTTTTTTCGATCATATTTTATACCCCATATTATCCCTATGCAGAGGCGGATATGAACCGTCGCTTCTCTATATATCAGATACACTTATATTAATCTTTTGTTTGGTTGAATATTTTCCTTAAAGTCGAGTGGCAAAAACTCATGAAGCAGACCAAGACCCATGATTTTCCTCCCAAAATGTGTCGAAGAGCGCAATATTTCCTTTGAATGCGAACCTTTTCGCGCGAGTTTTCCCGGACTCAGATCTGAACCAAGAGCAAGAGCAGTTAAAATGCGCGACAAAAAAGCTAAAGAAGGGCGGCTTGATGACCGGTTTAGAATCCTCAGGGCGCGCCCGCGAGATCATCCTTTTGTTGATGTGAACGTACTTTTCCTATACGTCGAAGGTTGTATCGTCGCTGTCCAGCTCGTCTCCGTCCTCATCGAACACTGTCGCCTCCACATAATAGGTTCCAGGCTCCAGATCTTCATCAAGCTCGACAGGCAGTCTGAGCCCGATTGTGTTTGTCGGCATTATGGTTTGTGGGCGGCTTTCGGTGGTGAAAAATTCGTTTCCGTCCTCGTCTTCCAAGACGATCTCTGCCGAAGCTTTGTAGTGATAGTTTCCAGTGTTTTCAAAGGCCACCAAAATCACGGGATCGAACTTCGAAAACAGATTGCTCAAGTTTACCTCTTTGATCTCGCCGCCGAGTTCAAGGTCGCTGTCCTTGATGGTTAAATAAATCGGGGCACGAATCCCAATGGATATGGAGACCTGTCCTTCGCCTTTCGGAACGGTGCAAATATCAACCAGACCATAACTTCCGCCCTCTTCAACGTCTGAAGGGACATCGCCTTCTACTATCACGGTGGCCGATTCGCCCGGTTCCAGGTGGAAGCTCTCTGGAGTGACTTCGAGGTACTCTGCTGCGGAGTAAGGGCTATAAACGTCCATCGTCGTCCCTCCCGCACCTTCAAGGGTCTGACCGTACCATCCTATCTTGACTTCGAAGTCCATTGCAGGATCTGTGTCGCTGATCCCAACAAGTATTTCGTGCTCTATATGTTGCCCTGGCTCGACTTCAGCTACGAGGAGCCCTCCCACGGACTTGATGCTCGCCGAGACCGGCGCAATAAATGCAGATAAAATCAGAAGAGAGGCAAATGCCAATGTCAGCATGGCTCGCTTCTCTTTCAGTTTGTCTATTGTCATCCTCAGGTACACCTCTTTATCGTCGTCTTGTCGCCGTCTTCAGATGTATTATCTCCCCACATTATTTAAGGGATTCGGATGGTCACAAACACTATCTGTTAATCCCACCAAATGTCTAAGAGGGACTGTGGAATTGTAGACAAATTCGCGAAGTTTGTTCATCTATGGAGCTGGCATCACAATGAAGGTGACCACTATCTCGTAGTCTCCACACACATCATCCCAGGTGACGCACTGTCTGAACTTGATGGGCATTCTAATGCCGTCTTCACCTGTTCGGAATAGCGGATCTGTGGTGATCAGTACGCCACCCGGCTCGCCATTCATGGGGAACCAGCCGTGACAATTGACCCTGACATCTAGTGGCGTTTCCAAAGTGACGTCCTTGTCTGGGTCGTACATGCAGCCGCCATGTGGTGGTATGGAGTTATCTTCTACCATTATTTGCCATTTGCAGTTGGTCTTTGCAGACATCCAGCTGGCAGGATCCTTCGTCACGCACTCATCTGGTCTGATGCATCCCAAGTCGCAGCTATCTAGAGTAAAATCGACTTCGCAAGCAAAAGGCACTTCAGCGGTGACGTCCATGTGGCTTTCACAATCAGGATCCTCTGCTGCAGCGATTCCTCCCAACAACAAGGTTACGGCTGCCAGAACTGTCCCTATACATAAAAGTTTTTTATTCATGCATGTTACCACCTATATCTAAATAACTATTGATATGCTGACATTCCAACTTAGGATTATGGGCAATAAGCAACTGAGATCGCATAATCATCGACGCAGACATTGTCACTTGAGTTCACAGTTAAATCGGTTTGACATTTACCAATGTCAATGTCTGTATCCGTTATCAAAAAAACTAGAGATTGGGCCGGTGCGCGCATAGATGCGCATTCAGCCCTAATCGGTCCGGATTACTGTGCACGATTCAACTACGGCCACTGGTTTAACAGGGCTGGACGTAGAATGTGATCGTGATCTTGTAGTCGGGAGCGCACACGTCATCCCAGGTGACGCACTGCTTGTACCCGATGCACATCTCCCTGGGAGTAGAGCCGGTTGGAGGCAGACAGGGGGTTACAACGGTGCAACTGTTGCAAACAGGGGTCCATGTATCAAATGGTGCTGAGAAACTGTCAAGCTTGACCTGTATCTTTTGGCTCAAGTCCGCGCATGCGCATGCGCTGCGCATATGGCCGTCCTGCTGGGGGTCAGAGTTGTCTTCAACGTTTACTTCCCAATTACAGTTGGCCTTAACCTTGAGCATACCATCCCGCACAATTTTACAGTCGTCTACTTCGAGGCATCCCATGTCAAGGTCACAGAGTGGGTCAATCTCACAGGCGAAGGGAACTTCTGCGGTGACGTCCATATGTTGAGGATCGCAGTCGGGGTCGCAGTCGGGGTCGCACGGATCGCATGCTACTGCAGTGCCACCCAAAACCATGGCAGCCATCAGAACAAATGCTGCCCATATTCCTATTTTCTTCATATCAGATGTACCTCCAATACTACTTCACACATACACACACAAATTTCTTTGAGACAAATTTTCATCGTATGTGTACAGAATAATTGCCTGCGCAAACATATATACTTTTTGATATATATTCTCAGTAATTAAAGCTCTTAACAGAAAATCTCACAACTATACCTCAATGAAAAACCTTAATGTGACATCATACCACCAGACCTTAATTCGGCTTTGTGTTTTGGATTCTTATAGTCGGTCTTTAATCGAGTTATTTTACAAATTACAGAACATATTACAATGTAAAAACTAACATAATTAACAAATAACTTTATAAGTATAAATTTTTTGATTATATCTGAGCGTCGTGCATTTGGCCCTTTTATTGCGCTGGCATGACATTTGGTAAAAACAAAGAATGATAAATATTTATTTTTGTGATGTTTTGCTAGAGGCTCGCACGAAACCTATATGGAATTATGAGCTCTGGAGGGCCATTCCGATGTGGTCAATGCTTTGGCGGTCACACCGAGCGGTCGCCGAGCTGTATCGGGATCATTTGACCGGACGCTCAAGGTCTGGGACCTGGAAGCAGGGAAAATCGTTGCCACATTATTCGGTGAGAGTCCGATCTACTGTTGCGCCACAACATCCAATGACATGACTAATCATCGCAGGCGAACAATCAGGGCGAGTCCATTTCCTCCGGCTGGAGAATGCCTGACGAGCCGAAACTCGCACAGTCTCAAAGTTGACCGAGCAGCCAGAGGCGCGTGTGGCGGTCATCCCTTTCTACCTCCCAAAGACGTTAAATAAATCCGTCACGAAGTGGCGCGCAAGTGATCTGTCATGTCATTCGAGATCGAGAACATTCATGCTCGTGAGATCCTGGACTCGCGAGGCAACCCAACTGTAGAGGTTGATGTATGGACATGCTGCGGCTTTGGAAGAGCGGCCGTACCTTCTGGCGCATCGACAGGAACCCACGAAGCCCTGGAACTAAGAGACGGCGACGACCGTTACAACGGCAAAGGCGTCTTGAATGCGGTAAAGAACGTAAACGAGATCATAGCGCCAAAGCTGATCGAGTCGGGCCTGTTTGCAACCGAGCAAAGGGCCGTAGACAACTTCATGCTGGAGCTTGACGGAACATCCCTCAAGTCCAACCTGGGCGCAAACGCGATCCTCGGCGTATCCCTGGGTGTTGCCAAGGCTGCAGCCGACGAGCTGGACCTTTCGCTCTACCAGTACCTCGGCGGGGTCAACACGACGAGGCTTCCGGTGCCTTCCCTCAACGTCTTGAACGGTGGCCAACATGCGGGAAACGACCTTGCAATACAGGAATTCATGATCCTTCCAAAAGGTGCAACCTGCTTTTCCGAAGGGCTCAGAATGGCCGCAGAAACCTACCACGCCCTCGGAAAGATCCTGGAAGGAAAGTACGGAGCCGGCGCAACCAACGTGGGCTTTGAGGGTGGCTACGCCCCGCCCCTGAACAACACCGCCGACGCCCTCGACTCCCTGATGTCCGCAATGGACGCCGCTGGATATGATAGCGAGATTGGAATCGGGATGGACGCTGCAGCATCCAGCTTCTACAAGGACGGAAAATACGCCATAGACGGCAAAAATCTCTCGGCCGGAGAGATGGTCGACCTCTATGCCGAGCTTGTGGACACTTACCCCATCATCGCCATCGAAGACCCCTTCGAAGAAGAAGCCTACGAGGACTTCGCAGCCCTCACCGCCCGGCTCAAGGACACGGTCATCATCGGCGACGACATTTATGTAACCAACGTCCAGAGGCTTTCCAAGGGAATCGAGATGAACGCGACCAACGCCCTCCTTCTCAAGCTCAACCAGATTGGGTCGGTCTCAGAGGCGTTCGATGCTGCCAGAATGGCTTTCAGAAACGGCTACAAGGTCATGGCAAGCCACAGGTCTGCCGAAACCGAAGACTCCGCCCTTGCAGACGTGACAGTGGCGCTCGGCGCAGAGATGCTCAAGACCGGAGCTCCTGCGAGAAGCGAGAGGAACGCCAAATACAACCAACTCCTCCGGATCGAGGAAGAGATTGGAAGCGCTGCGACCTATGCGCAAATCTGAACGCGGTCGGACGCTATTAACCTGAATGATCTGGAGAGATAGGTGAAACCGAAGACGTCGCTCGAAAGGTCTATAATCGAATAACAACCAGGGCCGCCTCATGGAATACTCGTTCAAGAGAGGTTTCAAGCCCGAGTTGGACAGGATAAAAGGGGCGCTGGAAGAAGAGTTCCCCGAAGTCCACGAAGAGGATGGCAAATTGGTGACGGGCTACGGAGCCCTGAAGAGCGTCGTTGTCTGGATCGAGGGGAAAAAGCTGAACGTGGTTACCAAATCCAATCCCGAGGTCAAAGACGAAGAGATATTGGACACGAACAAGAGGTTCAGGAATTTTCTGGAAAAGGCCACAGGATATACCGCCAAGCAGAGACTGAAGAAGGCAAAAGATGAGGCGAAACGGTAGAGGTGGCTCACCGCTGAGATTTTGGGTCACCTGCCCCTCGAAATATTCTTATTCTCATCAGATTTGGTTTCTGAGTTCTGTGATGTTGCTTGTGAAGTTCCTCTGAAGTTCCTCTGAAGAGTCCGAATGGTAGCTCGAAAGAAGAAACCTCCAGCCAAGTCGACATCTCACTTCAAATTACAGTAGAACCAATTAGTCTCATCTAACTGGGTCTCGACTGTGGGTCAAGTCACTTCAGGCCGAGTCACGTTGAGGTCGTGGAGATCCTCGGGCGGTCCTGATGGACAGGTCCGTCTAGCAGGGTCCAAATAGCTGGCGGTCTCATCGCCTCAATGGGCCTGGAATAAGTGCTACACGCGCGGGTTGTTACGACCTAGTTGAAAATTAATGATTAATAATTAACGGAGTTGTTTTGAATTGAAATGGTAAGAATTCGGAGCCATATATAATTACAAGATCCATTTTGGAGGGTGTAATTTATATTCGTGGAGAACTATCCTGGCTAATGCATGACTGAGTCGACGATTACATCTGATCAAGAGTCAGTTGACGAATTATATCTGAAGAGGATAGCCGCTCTGGAAAACGAGAACAAAAGCTTGATGGAAGAGATAGAAACCACCAAGATAGAGAAAGAAGACACCAGAGCAAAGCTCGTTGAGAGCCTTATATCCAGCAAGAAGTACATGAGAGAAGCGGAGAGGCTCAAGAAAGAGAACGCCTTACTTCGCAGGATGCCCCTTTTCCTGGCGACAGTCGCGGAAATAGGTGACGATTACGTCCTACTCAGACAACATGGAAACAACCAAGAGTTCATAACCACAGCAGCGCCAGAGCTGATGGAGAAGCTGGAACCAAATAGCAGGGTGGCCATAAACAACTCGCTGACCATCGTCAGGATAATGGACAAGTCAGTGGACGTCAGAGCCAAAACCATGGAGATGGTCGAAGAGATCGACATAAGTTACGATCAAATAGGAGGCCTTGGCGACCAGATACAAGAGGTCAAGGAGACCGTGGAGCTACCCCTCACCCAACCAGAGCTCTTCGATGAGATCGGAGTAGAGCCACCCAAAGGCGTGCTTCTCTATGGCCCGCCAGGTACCGGCAAGACCCTGATCGCAAAGGCAGTCGCCCAACAATCTGACGCGACCTTCATCCACATGTCAGGAAGCGAACTGGTGCATAAGTTCATCGGCGAGGGCGCACAGCTGGTGCGCGACATCTTCGAGATGGCGCGGGAAAAGGCTCCTTCGATAGTCTTCATAGACGAGATCGATGCCGTAGGAAGCATCAGAACTCACGATGGAACTACCGGAAGTGCCGAGGTAAACAGGACCATGATGCAGCTTCTCGCAGAGCTTGATGGCTTCAGGATGAGAGGCGACATCAAGGTAATTGCCGCCACCAACAGGATCGACATTCTGGACCCGGCATTGCTCAGGCCGGGCAGGTTCGACAGGGTGATCGAGATCCCCATGCCGAATGCAGAAGCCCGCCAGAAGATTCTTGAGATTCACGTCAGAAACATGGCACTGAGCACCGACGTCGACCTTCAACGAATCGTCAAGGAGACTGAAGGCGCAAGTGGTGCCGATCTGAAGGCCATCTCTGTAGAGGCCGGAATGATGGCCATAAGAAGACAAGGTCATTCAGTCAGAATGAAGGATTTCAACAAAGCAGTGGACAAGGTCCTCGGTGAGGACATATCGGTAGTTGACGAGTCCATAAGGATGTTCACCTGAGAGAGGTTGTGGCAGCAGCAAAGGGCTACTCTGCCACATGAAATTCTTTATTGCATGTCCTTTTGTGACTACACCCCCAACTAAAGTCGGGAGAGTGGTCACGTGTTCAAGACGTATTTTTCAGAGGAGAACCTCAAAGGATGTTCGTCCCTTTCGGTGGGAGATATCGGTTTTGGGTCGTCGCCTAGCCCGTCTCCGAAGGGATCGGGTCCAGAATAATCGCTCCAGAAGTTGCCTACAGGTTTCGTGTAGGGGACGTTGTTGTACTTGTAGCCCAGCCGTTCGGTAGAGTTCCAGAAGTTGGTCGAATTCCAGGAATGGACGTTCTCGACGTTATTCGCGAAATTGTTCATATAGATCATGTTGTTGAAGGATTTATCCACGTAGATCCCATAGATGTTGTTGCTCGCATTGTTTCCGGCGAGGAAGTTGTCGTTGGAATTCTCCAAACTTACACCGTCCAGGTTGTACCTGGCCCTGTTGTTAGTGATTAAGTTTCTGTTGGAGTAATGCAACCGGATTCCGAATATGTAGTTATCCCTAGGCCTGTTGCCACGAATGGTGTTGCAATTGGATCGCAAAAGCCAGATGCCCTCGTTCTCGTTGAACCGGGCGACATTATTCAAGACCGAGTTATCGTTGCTTTCGCCCAGTATTATACCTGCCCATCGGTTCAGGCTGGCGTTGTTGTTCTTTATGCTGTTGTTTTTAGACTTGCTCAGGAGTATGCCGCCAAACGTGTTGTTGCAGGCGAAGTTGTTTTCGATTGTGGAGTTTTCAGATGAATAAAGCGCGATTCCAACGTCGTTACTACAGATCTTGTTACCTATAACTCGACAGTTTTCAAAACCGTCCAAAACGATTCCGTATTCATTGTTGCTGACATCATTGGATCGAACGACGCAGTGTTTTGAAGTTACCTTTATTCCAGCATCTTTCCACAATCTTCCCGAATTTGTGACGTTGAACCCTTCTATCACAACATGGTCTGCCGAGACGACGATACAACTCGCGCGGCCTCCAGCATTCAGTATCGGCTTGCCTTTGCCGGTGTCGAGGCCTATGAGAGTTATCACCTTTGACACGTCCAAGTTCTCGTTGTAGGTCCCGCTTTTCACAATTATCCTGTCCCCATCGTTGGCGCTGTTGATCGTTTCCTGGATATTTTTGTTATCCTGGTCAAGAGAAACGACGAAAGTCGCAGCCTCCGATATGCCACATAACGAAATGAGAAACAACAGCAAAACCCAAACAGTCCACTTATGAGCTGCATTTCTGAGCATAGGTATGTATTTCTCAATTTCAGAATTAAAAGCTTTTTACCCAACATTTATTTCTCAGTTGAAAGATCGAAAATGTTCGTTCTTTAAACTCTGTCCTTCAATCACTGTTCTGGCGAAAACCTATTTGTCTCACCCAAACCGGTTCCCGATCTCAATCGACGTTCAATTATTGCCAAACGTGACGTATGACGATCACCAGGAGGGCCAGCATTAGAGCCCAGAGAAGCATGGCCGCAAGGGTCGCGTTCCTGGCTTTTTTTGTATCCTTCCATCTTGCAGGCCCAATACCCTGAGCCAGGAAGGTCACCACCCCTGCCAAGTTGACGCAGATTAGGTTGGTGATGAAAAGCAAGATGGCGCCAACCGCCAAAGACTCGTTTCCAGATCCCATGAGAAGGCCAAAGGTGACTAAAGGTGGGAGCAATGCTACCGCGACCATCACCCCAATCAAGGTTGCAGAGACCCCTGTTGTGAAAGCAAGAGCACCTGCGCTTCCTGCTGCCAACGCAAGAGCCACATCGCCAAGGCCAACAGAAGTCCTCGACACAACCTCTTGAGCCTCCGGATTGACCACAAGGACGAACCCTAAAACGAAGGAGACCGCAATTGCGGTGAGCATACCAACGAGGTTGGCTTTGAGAGCGTTACGGGCTAGGCAGACATCGCCCATGGTCGTTGCCAAAGAGAGGGATACGTTGGGGCCCAAAAGGGGTGCGATGACCATGGCCCCGATTATGACCGCCACGTTATCCCTCAATACGCCTATGGCCGCAACGATTGAGGACAAAAATACCATGAAGAAATAAACTTTTGATAAACGAGTGGTGTAGGCGACATCCGCGTACAGCTCTTCTCGGCTTATCCGCTCTCGTTTCGTCTTCTGCTTTGACTCAGGAGGTGAACTTTTTGTTTTTATCTTCGTCTCCTTTTCTTTTACTAGCCCCATTCTTGGAAGTGAGGCCTGAACCGGGAGGAGAACCAACCTGCATCTCGCATCCTTCGAGAAACGACTCTCCAACGTGTCGAGAACAGACTCGGATTCGTCTGTGGATATGAGCATCTTCACCAGAATCTGGGGCTCGGTGAAACTCCTTTCCCACACACCTCCCACGGGATGCTCCCATACGCCCAAAACCGGTTGTATCCAGATTCCCAATATGGGAATATCCTCCTCTTTGAGCATATCCTCCAAGTCTTCTTTCTTGCTCTCAGGAAGAACCATTTCAATCAAGCGGAGGGGCACAAATTTCACCTAATGATCTTTGACCGAACGATGACGGGGGTATTTGAAATGTCAATCTTGTGCGAATCTCAACGATCCTCTCCGATTGATGTGTCGAGAGATTGCAGTTGAGGACGTCATAACCATCTCTTCTTTCTGAAGTAAAAAACCATCGACATCCCCATTCCTAACATCAGAAGCATAACGACGGGATATGACCCGCGCCAATGGAGCTCTGGCATGTAATCGAAGTTCATCCCGTAGACTCCGGCTATGAGAGTCAAGGGGATAAATATCGTGGCGATTATGGTGAGCACCTTCATTACCTCGTTCATCCGGTTGCTGATGGTGGAAAGATAGATATCCAACATTCCAGAAAGCATATCTCTGAAGGTCTCTATGGTGTCTATGACGAGGACCGTATGATCGTAGACGTCTCTGAGGTAGATTCCCGTTGACTCTTGAAATAGGGGCGATTCGCCTCTGGAAAGAAAGCTTATCACCTCTCGAAGGGGCCAGACAGATTTTCGCAGATATATCATGTCCCTCTTCAGGGCATGAATCTCCTGAGATATCTCGGGCGAAGGATCTTCCATCAGTTCATCCTCCAAAATCTCCAGCTCTTCGCCGACATCTTCCAAGACTACGAAGTAGTTGTCCACAATCGCGTCGATCAGGGCATAAGCGAGATAATCTGCGCCGAGCTTCCTGATTCGACCTTTGGATTTTCTGATGCGCTCTCTTACTGGATCGAATACGTCGCCCTCGCTTTCTTGAAAAGATATGACGTAGTTGGCACTGACGATCAGGCTCACCTGTTCGGACTGGGCACCCATTTCTTCTTCGTCTTCTTCGTTGCGGCAGAGCATCCTCAGAACAATGTAAACGTAGTTTTCAAAATCTTCGATCTTCGGTCTCTGTTCTGTATGTATCACGTCTTCCAAAACGAGGGGATGGATGTCAAAACATTTGCCAATTCTTTCTATAAAATCGGGCTGATGGACTCCAATTACATTTACCCAAGTGACTGACGGCAGATCTTTGAAGACGAGGCACTGGTCTACAGTCTCCGTCTCGAACTCTTGGAAGTTTGTCTGGTTATAGTCCAGCACTCTTATCTTGACCTTTTCAGCTCTCCTTTCGCCCACATGAACTAGGGTACCTGGAGGAAGGCCGACTTTCTTCGTTCTCATCCTGAACATTCTGGTCATAGAGGTCACTTCCTGAGATCAATGTGCAACAAATCATCACAAGATTTGTCAAACGCCATCTTTATGAAATTCTATAAGGTTCCGTGAGGTTTTATGATACATCGGATTTTTCTTTCAGCCCAACTTCCGGAAAGCCCACTATGTCAATGGTGGTGGACGCCACATTGATGTTGTCAGATTTTTCGATCTCTTGGAGAATCAATTTGCTCAACCTGTTCTTCAGCATTCTCCGTTCCCTCACGACGGTTACGTACCTGACGTTGAAGTTGATCCAGTTGTCCGTGAGAGTTATGAACACTGCAGGTTCCATGACTCTTCGAGGAAGGTAATATTTCTCTTCTAACCTGGAAAGCTCCAGATTAGCCTGGTGGGCTACATGGTCAGTCTCTTTCCGAACAACTGAAAGAATTTTTATAACTGTCTCTTGCCAATCGCTGTCGTATGTTATAGGAATGCTCATGTCATCCCACAAGAAATCATGATCTTTTGTATAATTATTTACATTGCCTGATAGAACATATCCGTTGGGAATTATGGCAAGCCTGCCCGTAGCCTGATCGCCAGACATCCATTCACCGATCTCGAGGAGGGTGGTGTACAAGATGTCTATGTCTATAACATCACCGCGTTTGTTGTTGATCTCTACCCGATCTCCGACCCGGTAGATGCCCGTCACAAAAATGATGACACCACCAACGAAGTTCTTAAACAAGTCCTGGAGGGCGACCGCCAAACCTGCGGCGATGATGCCATAAGTGACGAGAAGGTTCTGAGTGTTCTCCACCCATATATGGAGCACGATTGCGGTGAGCGCCACTAAATAGAGAATTGAAACAGTCTTTTTGAAGGAGTATCTCGCCTTAGATACCTTTATTTTTTTAATTATTAAGTCCTCAAATGCGTGCTTGAACAATAAGTGAACTATGGCCAAGGCAGCAACAGTATCAAAGGCCTTTTGCAAATCGATATCTGGATACGCGTAATTCAGGATCCAGAGAATCACTGCCAAAAGGACCAAGGATATCAAAGTCGCAAATCGCCTCAGCATGAAGATATATTTAATTTTAAATGTTTAAATAGTTGGCGCACAAATTCTGTTGCAAGATTTTGCCATATTCGAGGAATTCAAGGACAAACTTATAAGAACGAAGACAAAGAGAAATTGGGAAAGTTCTTGACTTAGATCCTATCAGACCCTTTCGAGCAGAACCACCGGAGCAGACCATATGGAACGCTATGCAAAACCAGAGTATCTTATCGGGCTGGAAGAAGAGATAAACACGATCGAGAAGGCCATAGAAGACTTCGAGACGGGCAAAAGGTCCAACGTTGCCGTAATCTCAGAGCCCTTCTACGGTGTGGAAAGGATCGTGGACAAGATAGAATCGATCGCCTCTGAGAAATGCAAGAGGATGCCATCTGAGGATTTGGTCCATGATTTGGAAAGTATGGACAGATTGATGAAGAATAACATATTGATCGTCGAGAACCTCCATCGGATCTACAGGCGAAAGATTGGGGGCTTCAAAGACATCACGAAGTTTCAGAAATACGTGTCAACGTCAGACAAGCTCTTCATAACCACTTGGAACCTTCCATCGTGGAATTACCTCGACGAGGTGCTGCACATTGGAAAGCAATTTCCACTGCAAGTGACACTTCCCAAAAAAGATGCTAATCAAATTAAAGAAATGCTCCTCTCCGGCTACGAAGAAAACGAGCTGAGCTTTGTTGGAATTGAAGTTCCACGACAAGAGGATAAATTTTTGAAGGTCGGTTGGCGCTCTGCATTCATCCTCGGCAGGGAAATCAAGATCCCCAATCTGGAGGTCGAGATAGACATACTGAGATACAAACTCGGACAAAAAAAAAGAAAATCAGCCGAAGAGTTGTTCTTTGAGAAGATCGCTCGGATATCCGATGGCAACCCCGGAGTTGCCGAAGTTCTGTGGAAGGCGGTTCTCGATTATCCCAACTTCGTAGACCGACTGGAAGAGCCTCACTTGAAAATAGAGCTCGATCGCGCAGAATCTTTTGCCCTGAGCGCAATTATCTCTGCCGATTTCATCGAAAGGAGCGAACTTTGCGAGATCGTTGGATCTCCAGATGAGCTGCTCTACGTCCTGTCAGAAGGCGGTCTGATCACAGTCGACGGAGAAATTTGCTCTGCAAGGCCCGAAGCGCTGAAGGAAATTCTCGAATATCTCAACAAGCAAAGGTTGGTGTGGTAGCTTGGCCCAGAACGTGACCGAGACTCTGGCACAGGCGCCGCTGCCGGATGTTGATTCGATCGTCATACTTAACTCGATTCTGATTCTCCTTCTGGCATATCTCGCGGCAAGGGCCATGACCTCGATGCTGGTCTGGTTTTCTGAGCGAGCATACGAGCACAGGATCACCATCAAGATGGCGATACCGCTCCTGAAGTTCGCACTCTACGGACTCGCCCTGTACTACATTTTAGGATCCATCCTCCAGCTTTCCACAGTAGAGCTCGTCGCATTCTCAGGCCTTGCAGGCGCCGCAATAGGCTTTGGGCTGAAAGATCTGATCGCCGAGATCATCGGCGGTCTTGTCATCGTCCTGGAGAAACCCTACCAAGTAGGAGATGAGGTGGAGGTGGGAAAGTACTACGGCGAGATAACAGACATAGGCCCAAGATCGACAAAGCTGGTCACCCCCGACGACAATCTCGTCACCGTATCAAATCAGATGATACTGAGCGATGCTGTGGCCAACTCCAATGCGGGGCGGCCCGAGATGATGGTTGTGATAGACCTCTTCATAGATTCGAGCTCAGATGCACCACGAGCCATGGAACTTCTGAAAGAGGCTCTGTTCACGTCGAGATACGTCTACATTTCCAAAGATCGCCCTGCAAAAGTTCTCTTGAAAGATTTTCCGTTCTACAGGCGGCTTCGGGCCAAGGCTTACGTCTACGACCTGAGGCGCGAATTCGATTTCGAGTCCGACGTCACCAAAAGGGCCTGGGAGGTCTTCGAGAAGGAAGGAATAAGGCCACCTCAAATGGATGTGGCGAACTTCAGCTTGCGCCAAGATAACCAAGAGTGATCTGTAGGACTGTGCGCGTCCAATCTGGAAAAACGCTCAGAAAGCGCAATCTGAACGCTCAGATGACCACCAGAAGATTTGAAGATGCCCGCTCTGAAGGTCCCGATTCAAACTTTGATCCTCTGAAGATCCTTTCCGATCTCCACTCGCGCGCTTGCGCCGAGGCCCGCCTTCAGATCCTGGACCATTTCCTCTTCGTGCCCGATGGTGTCAGGATAAAGATGGGTCAGGACAACGCGATCCACGTCGTGTATAGTCTCGCCCAGCTTCCTCGGCGTGGTGTGATTTGTCACGACGAAAGGCTCTGGAAAAGAGCACTCGTGGATCAGAAGATCTGCGCCCTCGGAAATATCTGCTATGGTGGATACAGGCTCGGTATCGCCGGAGTAGACCGCCGACTTTGAGCCCATTTCGACCCTGTACCCCAGGGCTGTGACGCTGTGGACCGCCTCTGCAGCTGTTATCTTGAAGCCCTTCGCCGAGAACTCATCGCCCGGCAGGATCTCGTGAAACGAGGCGTCTAGCTCTTCAAGATACGGATAGATGCCCTGACACTTTGAAAACCAGTCTTCTGTTCCTTCTGGCCCGAATATCTTGATCTCGCACTCGCCCATTAGCCAGCGGGCCTTCGACAAAGCCAGAAGATCCGAGACGTGATCGAGATGAAGATGAGAAAGAACTGCAGCGTCGATCTCCAGAGGTGAAAAACCGGCTTGTTCCAGCCTGAGAAGCGTTCCTGCACCGCAGTCGAATAGAAGGGGCTCTTTTGACCTCATGATCAAACCGGCCTGGGACCTGCCCGAATGTGGTATGCCAACCCCAGTCCCAAGGAGAGTAACCTCGATGCTCATGCGCAAGAGAAGAGCGCAAGACGTAATAGAGGTTGCCGGTATGGTCGGTTTTAAGTACCTACAACCAATTTTGATCTTAAGACGTTTAAGGTGATATCTTTGCAAAAAAGTGTTATCAAGGACCCAGAACTTGCCGACGAAGGCGAAAGGAGGATCGAGTGGGCTCGAAGGCACATGCCAGTTCTCCAGAAGATCAAAGAGGAGTACGAGAAAGAAAAGCCCCTCGAAGGCGTAAGGGTAGTCGCTTGCCTTCACGTAACCGTGGAGACCGCAAACCTCCTCACAACTCTTGCAGCAGGCGGCGCCGAGATCGCAGTCACAGGCTCAAACCCGTTGAGCACCCAAGACGATGTGGCCGCAGCTCTTGCCGCAAGAGGAATGCACGTTTACGCATTCTACGGCGAAAACGACGAAGAGTACTACGAATGCATCAAGAAAGCTCTCGAAATCAAGCCCAACATCACATTAGACGATGGCGCTGACACTATTGCCACAGTCCATAAGGAAATGAAAGACCAGGCAGGCGATATCCTGGGCGGGTGTGAAGAGACCACAACCGGCGTCATAAGGCTGAGGGCCCTTGCAGATCAAGGTGAGCTACTCTACCCGGTCATAGCCGTAAACGACGCCGAGACGAAGATGATGTTCGACAATCGGTACGGAACCGGCCAGAGCACGCTTCACGGCATCATGAACGCAACCAACTTCCTCTTCGCAGGAAAGACCGTCGTCGTTGGAGGATATGGCTGGTGCGGCCGAGGTTTCGCCAACCGGGCCCGAGGTATGGGTGCAAATGTCATTGTTGTGGAGATAGAACCACGCAAAGCTCTCGAAGCTGCGATGGACGGCTTTGGGGTTATGCCCATGATCCAGGCGGCGCCTCTTGGAGACCTCTTTGTCACCATTACCGGCGACATTTCCGTCATCAGGAAAGAACACATGGAGCTGATGAAAGATCAGGCCATCGTCTGCAACAGCGGCCACTTCAACGTCGAGATAGATATCGAAGACCTCAAGGATCTGGCCGTGGAGACGAACGAGATCCAAAAAGACGTCGTCGAGTACAAGATGAAAGACGGCCGGAGAATCTACCTTCTGGCAGAAGGTCGCTTGATCAACCTGGCCGCAGCTTACGGCCATCCGCCAGAGGTCATGGACATGAGCTTTGCGAACCAGGCCCTTTCGGTCCGGTACATCGCAGAGCATGGCCCATCCTTGGAGAAGAAGGTCTACTCCGTACCCACAGAGATCGACCAGAGGGTTGCAAAGCTCAAGCTGGAGGCAATGGAACTGGAGACAGAGACCTTGACGCCTGAACAGTACGAGTACCTTCACAGCTGGCAGATCGGAACCTGAGGTGAAGAGATGGACCTGAAACGAGGGGCTGTAGAGTCCTACCTCCAGGAGATGACGGGCGAAGAGGCAAAGCTCCTTTCCATGAGCACTCTTGGAGATACCACGCCAACAACAGAGGACGTGAAGGGCTTTGGCTACGGAAGCCCGGTCCTGATAGAATACGAATCCGACGGCGAGAAGAAATCCGCCGTCATATCTTCAATGCGCGTCCAAGACGGGTTCGGGCACGACCACTTCTCGGACCGAGCCCAGGTCCTGCTCTGGCAACACTCGGCCTTCGACAACCTTCCCAAACACGCAAAGTCGATCGATGTTGGCTACTTCACCGAGAAGAATGAGCTCAGGTCCTGTGGTTCTGCGGTTGAGTTCTTCCTTCTGATGGAAAAGATCGAGGGAAAAGAGTACTTCTTCGACCTTGAAAGGGTAAAAGAAGGAGGTGCAACTGACTTGGACCTTGCAAGGGCCGAGGTTTTGTCCTCGTATCTCGCCGAGATCCACTCCGCAAAGAAGGACTCGCCCGCCCTCTACCAGCGAAAGATCAGAGACACCGTGGGCCATGGCGAGTGCATAATGGGGATCCTGGACGATTACCCTGTGAACCCCACCTTCCTCGAACCAAACGAGCTTTGCAAGATTGAGAAGAAGTGCGTCGAATGGCGCTGGAACCTGCGGAAAAAAACGCACAGGCTCTGCCAGGCTCACGGAGATTTCCACCCCTGGAACGTGATGTTCAGAGAGGGGACCGACTTTACCGTGCTCGATCGGAGCAGGGGCGAGTGGGGCGAAGCTGCAGACGATATCACCGCCATGACTACCAACTACATCTTCTACTCGGTCCAGAAGAGCATGAAGCTGGAAGGCGGCCTGAAAGGGCTCTTCGAGCGTTTCTTCGATAACTACCTCGAAAAGACCGGCGATGAAGAGCTTCTCAAAGTGATCGCACCCTTCTTCGCGTTCAGGATGGTAGTGGTTGCAAGTCCCACCTGGTATCCTCTGCTCTCTGACGAGGTGAGACGAGCCCTCTTCAACTTTGCTGAGAACCTCTTAGATGAAGAAGAGTTCGACTACAAGAAGGTCAACTCTTACTTGAAACGGTGATCGATCCCAGATGACAAAACTCTACGCTTTCGAGCTATCAGGAGAACATCCCACAATCCCCAAGAGCGAGGCTCTCGCCCTTCTGGAGATGTTTTCTTCAAGGTATCGAGAGATCGCAACTCTTGACAGGTGTCTTCTAGTGGAGGTCGAGGATCCCAATTTAGCAATTCTTTCCGCCCGCCTCGCCATGACCCACAGAATTGTCGAGGCATCAGCCGTAGTCGACGCGAGCTTGGAGGCGTTGATGAAGGCCGCAAAGGACCTTCCCATGCAGATGCACCCTTACCGAGTTAGGGCAAAAAGGCTGGTCGGATCAACTATCCCCAACGATCAGGTCGAAAGAAAAGTGGGGTCGGTCCTGTGGGAAAGAGGATACAAGGCAGACCTCAAAAATCCAGAGATCGAAGTTCGAGCCTTCACCACCGAAGACACTGCGATCCTGGGCCTCGAACTCGTCAAGGTGGATAGGGGAAGCTTCCAGGCCCGAAGGCCCCATCTCAAGCCTTTCTTCCATCCTGGTGCGATGGGCCCGAGGATGGCGCGGGCCCTCGTCAACCTCGCCCAGGTAAGGTCGGGCGAACGGCTCTTGGATCCTTTCTCGGGAACTGGCGGTTTTCTCGTGGAGGCAGGCCTTATGGGCCTTCAAGGCGTGGGCGTGGACGCCGAAGAAGAGATCGTTCGCGGCGCGATGTCCAATTTGTCGGGTATTCACTGCAGCCAGATCATGGGCGATGCAAAGAGGCTGCCTTTGCGAGATTGTTCCGTGGAAGGCGTGGTTTCGGATGCTCCTTATGGCAGATCTGCCCGCATCCAGGCAGATTCGAGAGACGAGCTTTTGGCGCGATCTTTGGAAGAGCTTCATAGAGTTCTCGTTTCAGGAAGGCAGATAGTCTTCGTGGACGACGAACCGCTCCGCGAAACGATGAGGGATGCGGGGTTTGAGGTGATCGATTATCATAGAGAAAGGGTGCATCGCAGCTTGACCAGGCACATCCACATCTGCCGAAAATAGCCGTTCACCCGACTTTTTAGCATCGATCTCGGCTATGTTCGGGCGCCATGTTTGGAAGCTATGTTCGAGAACCAATTACAGTCAAGAACCGATTAGATGAGACAAATTGGTTCTCGCAGGATTAATGCTTGACGATACGGTTAGGCCAAATTTTAAACTCTTACGAGTTAGAGATTTGTCCGAAAGGTATCGTTAAACACCGTATATTCAAGCTTTGCGAGTGGCTACCGGCAACGAGTTCCCAATACGCCCCCGAACTTGGAAGATTCCACTATCAGGTTTTTATCTCTTTTCCTCTTTTTTTGCCGTTTCCCGTTCCATGGCCTCTTTGGCCAGCCTGATGGCACAAAGCTCGCTGCACATGGTGCATGTGTCTACGTTTACACCTCTCCGGTGCCGGATCTGTTTTGCAAGTTGGGGATTTATGGCAAGGTCGAACTGAGAAGGCCAATCCAACTCGTCTCTTGCAACGGCCATCTTCCGATCCCAGGCCCGAGCCCTCTCTTTCACCTCGGGCTTGGCCACGTCTGCCGCGTGAGCTGCAATCCTCGTGACCATGGTGCCCTCGAATATGTCCTCTTTCGTGGGCAGATCAAGATGTTCGCTTGGGGTGGTGGCGCAGAGGAAATCGGCCCCGTACATGCCCGCTATGGTCCCGCCTATGGCCGCGGTAATGTGATCATAGCCGGGGGCGATGTCGGTCACAATGGGTCCCAATAGGTAAAGTGGAGCGCCATCGGTGACGTACTTCATGGCCTTCACGCTGGTCTCGATTTCATCCGCTGCTACGTGACCGGGGCCTTCTACCATCGTCTGGACCCCGGCTTTTCGGGCCCGATCGACCAACTCGCCCAACATTATGAACTCCATGTACTTGGCCCGATCGCTGGCGTCGTTTATGCAGCCAGGCCTCAAACCATCACCTAGACTGAGGGTCAGCTCGTACTCCCTCGCGATATCCAGAAGATGATCGTATTCGGCATAGTAGGGGTTCTCTTCGCCGGTCTCGCTCATGTACTTGAGCGTTAAAGATCCGCCACGGCTCACCACACCCATGATGCGATGGCTTCCCTTGAGCCGCTCGAATGAGTTCAAATTCACGCCGACGTGGACAGTCACGAAGTCCACACCGTCCTTGGCCTGCCGTTCCAGGGAATTGAACATGCCTTGCGAGGAAAGGTTCCCCTCGACTTCGGCTTGATAGATGGGGACGGTTCCCAGGGTAATCTTCACGGCTTTCAGTATGCTCCGCCGTATCTCGTCCAGGTTGCCTCCAGTAGAAAGGTCCATCACCGCATCTGCTCCAGCCTCCATGGCCACCAAAGCCTTTTCCACCTCTTTTTGAGGGTCTGCCAGATCTTTGGAAGACCCCAAGTTGAGGTTCACCTTGGTGGTGAGAGACTCGCCCACACCCAGGGGATCGATGTCCCTGGAAACGTTTCTGGGTATGGCCACTCTTCCCAGTGCCACCAGCCGCCTAAGCTTATCTGGGTCGACTTTTTCCTTCTGGGCCACCGACTCGACCACCTCTGGAATCTGGCCAGCCCTTGCTTCTTCCATCAGAGTCATGATACCAACTAACTAATATATTGAAGGGACTACATTTGTCTACAGAGGTGTTTTGCATGGTCGAAGTGCATAAGGTTAACGGAGGCAGTCATGAACACGAAGGCAACGTCTACCTGGTCCTGGACGAGGTCCCAGTTCTCATAGACGCAGGGATGAACCCCGAAGTCGTGATCGAGAACGTCAAGAAACACGTAGACCCCGAGAAGATCGAGTTCATAATTCTGACTCATTGCCACCACGATCATACCGCAGGAGTCCCAAGGTTGAAAGAGGCGACAGGGGCGAAGGTGATGATCCAAGAAGGTGAGGTCTGCGACATAGGAGACGACATCTCAACTGGTGCCTACCTTTACAACGAAGATCCTGCAGAGTTCGATGTGGATGGAACCCTCAACGATGGTGACACCATAAACTTGGGAGAATGGAGCCTCGAAGTCGTGCTCGTTCCGGGTCATTCGCCAGGGTCCATAGCATTGTACGAGCGCAATGCGAAGGTCCTTTTTTCCGGCGATACGATCCTGCCTCACGGAAACATAGGAAGGACGCGTCGCGCCGACGAAGAGGTTTGGGACCTCGTCGACTCGATAGAGAAGCTCGCAGCCTTAGACGTGGAGATGCTTTACCCTGGCCACATGGAGCCGACAGATGAGAACGTGAAAGAGCAGATCCAAACGAGCCTCAGGTTTGCGAAGACAATACACTAGAACGGCACTGGAACGGCATCTGACGAAAGATACTCTCAAGAGAGCGGAGGTGCTGATTGGCAGCGATAAGCTGAGGTCCCACGTCCTCGACCTTTCAGATACCGCAGCTGCAAAGCGACTGATGGGTTGCTATGACGTTGGGATCGTCGCCCTCTCAGGCTAGAAGAGGACCAAAGAAGGCCGGACTCCTGCGAGACAGAAGGCCTCGAAGTTTCCAAAGGTCAAAGGCCCGACAAATACGACGAATCCTTTCATGAAAGGGCGCGGGTATAGAAAAGCTGGACGTTACCAATTCAGCCACCGTGAAGGTGGGTGGTATACTGGCAGACAAAACAATATCTCAAAGCAGAATGGAGGGAGGTGGCAAAAGTCGTGTAGGGGGATTTCAGGAGGGAGGAAAGAAGTGAGGTCGACTTTCGCCCATATTCAGTACGTCATTTGTCGAATATATACCTTTCGGTTTACTCAGCTTTGTCACATTAGCTCCGTTCCAACACTCGAAGGCCTATATCAACGATCTACACACCTAATTGACAACTTTTGACGTTTATGATGCAATATCCTTGCCAAATATCTTCGTTTATGTTTCTTTTTGATTAGATTCAACACCTCTTGTGCAGTGATCTCCTTTTGAGGCAGTATTATCTCAAGAACTTCCTTCATCTGACGTTCGGCAGGAGAATTTCCCTCACAAATATTTTTTCACACAATTTTGCTTTACATAATGCGGGCTAACTTTAGAATGTAATTATATCCGTGTGGCCTATCTGCAAGTATTCAAATCCCACAATCACTGCTTACGCGCGTGCTACTTTAATATTAATTAAAGTATATAACTAATTGGGCCACTAAGCCGCTATCAAGAGAATTATTTTAGATCCGCGCTCGCCCTGCCGAAACGCCCATGATTCATAGACACATCCCCAAAGCATGAAAATCGCTATGTTGTAAATTCATAGGGGCAACATTTTCATGAGAACGTCGGCTAAAGGACACATTAATTCTAACCTTAACTCGGCGGAAATTAGGGAATTAACGTGATAGTTTGGTAGGTATTACGGGCGCCAGTTGTCGGTAATCGCGTGTTAACCACATCAGCAGCTATTCCCCACATTGGGATGATATGTAATGAGGCAAATCGGAGTGATTGGTAACCTGAAGTCACCATGAGATGTTGGTTCCTGTATACGCCCGTTGAATTGCGCCGACCATAACCCCCAAATCATGCCGAGTTAAGGTTCTAGATAAGAAGGTTAGACTTGCGCTAGCCACATCCAACTACTGCGCAAGTCCTAAAGGTAAAGGAGGGAGGTGGGTGCAAAAGTCGTTGAGGGTAGAGGGAGAAAATAGTCACACGACTTTTGCTGTATCCCTATTACGTCATTTGTCGAATATATACCTTTCGGTTAAGGCGATTGACGTATCCATTATTCCCAGATCACCTTGAAGTCGATGACCACGTTGTACCGCCTGGGTGCGTAACTCCTGACGACGCCTTCATAAAGAACCTGGAAATCCGCGCCCACCTTTTTGGATGCCTCTTCGATGAATGCCGAATCCTGGCCGTAGAGATCGTCTTCTGGCGATATGGAATAGTAGTGAACCGTTCCGCCGTTCTTGGCAGTCCTGATGGCAGTATCCAAAAATTGGTGCGCACTGTGGGGTAGGTTCATGATGACGTGATCTGCCTTGCGCTCGTACTGCCTCGCCAAGTCTGAGGCATCGCCCTCAAGAATCTCAACAGATTCGAGCCGGTTCAGGACCGCGTTCGCTCTCATGTAGCGGACAGCGATCGGGTTCTTGTCCATGGCAATTACTCTCGCGCCTCTTTTGGCCATGAGAAATGCAAAAGGTCCAACGCCCGCGAACATATCCAACACGACCTGGTTGGGCAGGACCTGCTGGGCCACCCTCAACCGTTCAGTTCCCAAACGAGGCGTGAAATAAGCGCCTTCCAGGTCCACCTTGTATAGAAGGCCGTGCTCCTTGTGGAGGGTGACAGTTTTACTCTCGCCAGCGACGTGCCTGAACCTTCGGGTTCTAAACTCCCCTTCGACAGGACCTTGAGGCGCGATGACGGTGTTTATGTGCTTGTGAACTCTCATCAGGACGGATGCCTCTTTTTCCGCATTTTCGGAATCGACGATGGCAATATCGCCCACCATCTCGAAGTGGAGAGGGCGACCAAGGATATCCTCGGCGCTGACTTGCCTCTCCTTTTCCAGAAACTCAGCCTCAATCACCTCAAATTCGCCCAAAGGGAAGTGGCGTTTGACCTTCTCTTCATCTAAACAACCGATTGGAAGGTAGACGTGGTCCTCGTCAGATTTGATCCTGTGACCTTGATCGAAGAGGCCCAGCTCGACCAAGGCTTTTCTGAACTCTTCGCCTCGATTTCGGGGGACCTTTATGCCTTTGGAAAGAGACACTTGACACACCTCAAAGAGAAAAACTTGACCTGCTATGTTCAGACCTTGATGTCGCGTCGATCTGACCCTTCCTGATGGCGGCGAAGATCTCCTCTTCGGAAGGGCGAGAGGTCTTGACATACTTTCCGCAGGATGCCCGACTGATTGCGAGGGCCAGATCGGATCTTTCAGGGGCCACGTCCACCACCAAGAGATGAATGCCCCTTCCCTCAAGATCTCTGGCGATCCTTTCCAATTCGCATCTCACATCACCTGCTACCTCAAGGGGGACGTTGGCGCTGCCATCGGTTATCAGGACCACGATAGAAGTTGCCGAAGGCTCTTTTTTTATCTCACGTTCGAGAAGGTCGAGACTCGTAATCAGTCCGTGGGCAAGAGGCGTGGTCCCGCCGTATTCGATCCCATCTAGATGTCTTTTGGCCGTCACCACCGCGGAAGTGAAGGGAAGAACAACCTGGGCCCTTCTTCCAGAACAGGAAATCAGGGCAACCTTGTCGCGCCTCTGGTAGGCGTCCTTTAGAAGCTCGATCACCACCCGTTTTGTGGCCTCTGCACAAAGTTCCATCGAATGGCTGGTGTCGAGAACGATACCTATAAAGGATGCAACTCGCCTCCTCCGAATCTTCTCTTTGAGATCGTCTCTTCTAACCACCACCTTCTTTCCATTGGAGTGGGCTGCTGCAGATCTTATTGTGGGGGCCACTGCCACGTCTTTCACCGTTTCATGGGGCGATCTGAACCGGACGTATCGCCCCCTCTTTCCTTGGGTCAATACCTCTGCCCTCCGGCCAGTGGCAAGGAAGCCTTTGGCCTTTCTCGTCTCAGACTTGGCGAACTCGGAGATGATCCCGCCCACATCTTCGCCGCCTTTCAGAGGGTGCTCTTCATCGTGTCTGATGGTTTCTGAACCGATCAGATATTTCAATTGGGCAGGCTCCATTTCCAGATAGGTCCGGTCCGCCAGGATGTAGGCCCTTTCGATCTCATCGATCCTGAGGGCTCTTATGTTCACTTCCAGGACGGTTTTTATTCTGGTCATGTCTTCCTGTGTGATCTTGCATGCCCGATCCCGAGGTATCCTGATTCCAAGCACAGGATCGCCGACGAACAGCACCTTGCAGCCGTAATCTCTAGCTAGGTTCTGGCGGAGCCTGACCGCTTCATCTTCTTCTCGTTCATCAGGAACGGCGATATCCGCATTGGATTTCGATTTTGGTCCTTCCACGAATATCAACTCACCAACGATCGAAGCCGTTCAGGGCTGAACTCGCCATCGTCGAAGGGCATCTTTCTCATCCGGTGAGGAAGAACTAGCTCCGAAGCGACCGATATGTCCTCGTTAGTGATGTTTGACCTTCCTTCGAAGGCAGCGTTGGTTCTAGCCGTCCTTTCGATCATGATGTCAGCCCTGTGGCCATCTACTCCGAACTCCACGCAGATCTCGGCGATCTTCCGGAGCTCTTTTTTGCTCGTCTTGATCTTGGATAGAGTCCTCTTGGCAGATGTGATCTTGGATCTGAGCCGTTCACCTTCATCTGCAAATTCCTTTCTAAAATAGACGGGATCACTGGCGAAGGTGTTCCTTCGCTCGATTATCTCCACCCTCTGCTCCACATCGGAGATTCCCTCAACCTCGACCTGGAGGGCTATTCTGTCCAGAAGTTGGGGTCTAAGCTCACCTTCTTCAGGGTTCATGCTGCCAACGATGATGAAGTTTGCAGGGTGGCTCACGCTCACGCCTTCCCGTTCTACAGTGTTCATTCCCATAGCTGCAGCATCCAAAAGGGCGTCTACAACGTAGTCGTCTAAGAGGTTAATCTCATCCACGTAGAGTATGCCCCGGTTTGCTTCGCCCAGTATGCCCGGCTCGAATGCCCTTTCCCCTTCGCGAAGGGCACGTTCCATATCAAGAGAGCCAACCACGCGGTCTTCTGTTGCGCCCACTGGAAGGTCCACAACGCGCATGGGCCGGATCTGGACCGGTAAAGCTCTTTCTTGAACCTTTTGGGCGCATTCCCAGCAGAGTTTCTCAGAGTCGCGAGGATCGCAACTGAACCTGCACCCTTCCACGACCTCGATCTCGGGCAGTATCTCGGCAAGCCCCCTCACAGCCGTGGACTTTGCGGTCCCCTTCTCGCCCCTTATCAGAACCCCACCTATGGAGGGATTTATGGCGTTGAGGATCAGGGCCCGTTTCATCTTCTCTTGGCCCACCACAGCGGCGAAGGGATAAAGCAGACGCCTGCTTTTGGAGGGTTGTGAAGGCAGATTGGATCTTTTCACCTCAGAATCAGGGTGTTTGCGGGGCAGAAGTTGCTCATTTGCCGTTTCAGCGGGTGCAACTCTCGCACCAGACGCTCTCGATCTATTTTCCCTTATGACTCCTGTGATGTGTATCCCCATGCGACCACCTTCAATAGTATCTGAGCATTATCGCCGAGAGGAGAGTTATGATCAGAACCAACAGCCCCAAGAAGAAAAGGCTGAAGATCAGCTTTGCCCTGAGCCATCTGATCTTCCTTCCAAGTGGGCTTAGCGCCAATAGCGCAAGGCTCATTGAAAGGAGGAAGATTATGGCGGATATGAGGATCATCGATCCTGCAGTTATGACGTACTCGGCAGTCCAGGTGTAGGTGGTGGCGTAGAGGAGATCCAAGAAGAAGTCTTTGCCATTCCTCTCGTAAGCAGAGGTTATCCAGAGCATCGTGTAGCCGATCTCTGCAGCTCCGATTATGGCGGATGTGATGGCAATTCCAAGAAGCGTGGATATGTTGCCGAGGTCCGGAACGTCCAAATCGATCTCCCATTCCCTGTCCAAGGGGTTCACCCAGCTGAATTAGGTGGGGTGGATTAAAAGTGTTTAGTCTAGATTGGTCCTGTCAAGGTAAGGTAGATAGGTCCGTTTCTGGCGTCGCCAAGCACTCGCCATTTTAGGAAAATATTATTAATACGGTCCCGACGTGGGTCGCATCAAATCAAACTGTTGTCGCACTCTCAGAGTGGCTCTGTGACGATTATCGTCGTTCTTCGGTCAAGTTTTTCAGAATCCTTTACCTATCAGGCAACCCTACCTATCTGGAGTGGAGCTACACTTACGTATCCAGAGGATAGTGTTTAGCGATACTTTTCGGACAAATATCTAACTCGCAAGAGTCTGAGATTTGGCCTATTCGTATCGTTAAAAACTAATCTCGCGAGAACCAATTCGTCTCACCTAACTGGTTCCCAACTATACACCGCCTCCGTGGAGGGGTAGTCGCCCTATGGAGTGTTGTTGAACAATTCCACCATGTCAGATCTGACTAATATATCTGCTTCAGTTGTTGATTTTACCCCTGGGCGAATTGTGGCAGCAGACTCTGCAGTAAGCGGGGGTTAATTCACGTCTTATGATGTCACCGATTGCGGATTGCCCTGAAATGCGACGAGGCAGGGCCAATAACAACACACTATAAGGAGACTACCCGTGGAGGGGAGTTGCAAATAATGGTGAAGCAGCCAGACCAGATCACCGACTCGCCACTCATCTCAGGCATGACACTCCAATCTTAATGAGAGGCGATTAGATGTCGGTCTGTCCCGACCGGCATCTGATCGCAGGTTATGGACCATTCACATACAATGCTCGATGTGTCACATATGTGCAATTGTACAAAATAGATCGGATCTCTGGAACTTCTAAATACACGGCAGCCAATTCAAATTACAAGATCGAAATAGGTCTACACCCCTCAGATTATTCACCACCGTGATATTGCCCTTAATTTCACCTTCCTGTTCCCAGTCGATCATTCCGTCTCCACTTCGGTTCGTCCATCCGGTTCTATCATGGAAGATAATAGTGCCATTTGTGATGTTGGCCATGTATTCGAAACCGTAATCACCCAGTGGAGAGTTGGAGCCCATTCCAGCTTTTGCCCGCACTTTTATGTCTTTTGAAGAATACTCATTGCCCAACGAGTATTTCTCCATATTAGCACCTCTCAACTCGTTGTGCCGACTAGCGGTTAAATCAATGTAGTGTATCTTCTTTTGGGATCGTAATATCCTGTTACTGGGGTAAAGCCCTTCTGCGGAGAACTCAGAAATACTTTTCTCACCGTGAAATTCGACGGTTTGATCGCGATATAGCAATGGATCACAATTTGGTCCCTGAGTATCCTCGTACACGGTATAATCGTTAAAATTGATGGCGCCATCCACCAGATAGCTTAGTGATCTAGTATCATAGCCGATGGGACCGTCTTCTAGCCGAGCTTCTTCCAGATGGTTGTAGTGCGTCATCGTCGACGTGTTGTCGTTACTCATACACATAAAGTCGGCTTCTATCATCGTTGCTGGAGTTACAACACACATTACCATCATCAGCATAAAAATCTCACATATTCTCCTAATAATGATCCCTCCTCGCCTGCTTTCCGGCACCATCTAGAAATCAAGTGATTTTGGGGATTTTGAAATATGGCGATTCCTCCTGAGATTCCAAAATCTGCATGCATGGACTGTTTGACCTATAGAATGACCACCGTTCTGGTGTTCAAACCCAGTGATATCACTCGATAATTCAAATGTGCCTGCTTTCCGCACTTTTTGCTCGAAAAAAGGCGCGTACTCAGACCCTATCCCACGTTTCGCAGTAAGGGTATGCTAAATTCATCATTTTTCACCTGCGATGATGTGCGATAATAGCGACGTACCCCCACCTTATTGGTAATAACAATTTAAATTAGATTTGTAAACTCGATACTTACGATCGGATATTTTATACCATAATATTTATATATAACTCTCGGTGGTCGTGTGGATCTGAGTCAGGCTCAAAAAGCAGATGTTACGGCGTTGATGCATATCGAATTTAAAAAAACCGATAGCGGGAAAATTACCGAGCGTTCAGACCGTTAATGCGAAAGCGGGGCCCTATTCTTATAAATTTAAATAAGTGACACGTCCCATTTCGTTAAGTGAAATTGCATTGATGATTGGCTAAGGAATTTGAGCCACATAATCGCCCTATTTTTCACACGATTTATGCGCTACGGTCTCAGTAGCTAACATTACTGTGTTGAACGTCTGCAAATAAAGCCAGACCAGATCACCGACTCGCCACTCATCTCAGGCATGACACGCCAATCTTGATGAAAGGCGAATCGATGATCAGGTCTGGTCCGACCGGCATCTGATCGCAGGTTATGGCCCATTCACATCCAATGCTCGATGTGTCACATATGTGCAATTGTACAAAATAGATCGGATCTCTGGAACTTCTAAATACACGGCAGCCAATTCAAATTACAAGATCGGAATAGGTCTACACCCCTCAGATTATTCACCACCGTGATATTGCCCTTAATTTCACTTTCCTGTTCCCAGTCGATCATCCCGTCTTCTCTTCGGTTCGTCCATCCGGTTGTATCATGGGAAATGATAGTACCATTTGTGACGTTGGCCATGTATTCGAAACCGTAATCACCCAGTGGAGAGTCGGAACCCATTCCAGCTTTTGCCCGCACTTTTATGTCTTTTGAAGAATACTCATCGCCCAACGAGTATTTCTCCATATTAGCACCTCTCAACTCGTTGTGCCGACTAGCGGTTAAATCGATGTATCGTATCTTCTTTTGGGATCGTAATATCCTGTTACTGGGGTAAAGCCCTTCTGCGGAGAACTCAGAAATACTTTTCTCACCGTAAAATTCGACGGTTTGATCGCGATATAGCAATGGATCATAATTTGGTCCCTGAGTATCCTCGTACACGGTATAATCGTTAAAATTGATGGCGCCGTCCACCAGATAGCTTAGTGATCTAGTATCATAGCCTATGGGACCGTCTTCTAGCCGAGCTTCTTCCAGATGGTTGTAGTGCGTCATCGTCGACGTGTTGTCGTTACTCATACACATAAAGTCGGCTTCTATCATCGTTGCTGGAGTTACAACACACATTGCCATCATCAGCACAAAAATCTCACATATTCTCCTAATAATGATCCCTCCTCGCCTGCTTTCCGCATTTTTTGCCCGAAAAAAGGAGCGTACCGTGACACAATTCTCAGAAGTTTAAATAAGTGACTACTCCCCCGACTAAAGTCGGGGGCATCTAGGCGTTTGCCAAAGACTGTAGCCCCAGTCTCAAAATGTTGATCGCCGCATTCTCATCACGGTCCATTACCAGCCCACATCGTGGACATTCAT
>Ga0272443_10000521_pt1 | contig 70043 bp, 64 predicted proteins | sample SSMAcet12_FD_193581 | JGI IMG/M metagenome (GOLD analysis project Ga0272443, IMG submission 193581) | Marine sediment archaeal communities from Little Sippewissett salt marsh, Falmouth, MA, United States - SSM-Acet-12 | ecosystem: Environmental > Aquatic > Marine > Wetlands > Sediment ...
ATGTTTTTACCCTGTGAAACCCTCGACTGGTCGAGGAGAAGTTTAACTTCTGTTTCACTGGGTGAAGATACCAATTATCTAAATTTTCTACATCTACTCGCGCAATGAAATAATTTTACATAACATAAAATGTACTATACATATGTCCTCAAAAGTAAAAAAGATGAGAAATTCTATATAGGTTATTCAAAAAATGTAAAATTAAGATTTGAGCAACATAAGAAAGGTTTAGTTGAATCTACAAAAGATAGAAGGCCATTGAAATTAGTATATTATTCACCCCGTGAAATGCTTCTTTGAAGCAATCCTTCTGCTGATGGATTATTTCACAGGGTTAAGCATGTATTTCACAAGAAGATGCTTTAAGAAAAGAAAAATATTCACCCCATGGAATAATGCTTTGCATTAAAATCTTTGATTTTATTCCACAGGGTAAAAAGACTCACTATGGAAGAATGTTTTTATATAAAAGACTCAAATCTTATTTCAATGGGTAGAGAGCAAATTATGAGGAATCTCAAGCTTGTACTAAGAATGAATTCAAACAAAGAATATCAATTTGTCTTCGAGAATCAAGAGAAACCAATTACTGGTTTAAGATTATTGATGCTTTAGCATTAGGAGATGAAAAAAATAGAAAATCTTTACTAAGAGAGTCACATGAGATAAAGTTGATTTTCGGTTCAATCCATACAAAATGTTTTAAAGGAAGTTAAGATGAATAAATTTAAAATTTTAATCTTTATTCTTTCATCTTTGATCTTGTTAACATATTGTACTACAACAAGTCCACAGACTGGAAGTCTCTCAGGAACAGTTAATTTAGAAGGACAGTCTGATGACTCATCAATAACTCAAATAATTTTGAATGCTTAATTTTTGATTTTTAATGATGTAAACGAATTTAGTTCAATGAGTGAAAAGATAAAAGCTAAAGGTGAAAAGGAAGTAAAGATTAAATCTCATGAAGATTTGAATGTTTGGAAAGATTCAATTAATCTCGTAACAAGAATATACAAATTAACAAAAGATTTTCCTAAAACTGAGTTATATGGATTGACTAATCAAATTAGGAGATCAGCAGTGTCTATTCCATCAAACATTGCTGAGGGTTCGGGTCGAAAATCTAAGAAAGAATACCTTCAATTTCTCTACGTTTCTTTAGGCTCGATAGCTGAACTAGATACTCAATTACTTATTGCATCTAATTTAGGATATCTAACAAACGAAGAAATTCGAGCAGAATTATTGACGATAAAAAAGATGCTGATTGGATTAATCCATAGCCTTGAAAGAAAGGAGTAACTGTGAAAAAAAATACACTCTTAGCTCTTAGCTTTTCACTTTTATCTCTCCTATTACTTTCTTGTACAAATTCCACTAGTATACAAACCGGCACACTTGCCGGCAAAATAAACCTCGAAGGACAGTCTGACCATTCCGGCATAGTAATAGGAATATACGAACTCGCAGAACTAGATACAGACATTGTCGAAGCCAATCAAAAGTGGCCACATATTGGGGTAAAAATAAACCAGCATACAGAATTCGACCACCGTTTTGGAACTTTAGTAAAAACCGGAGAAACTGATGCATCTGGTTACTTTGAAATTAACGACATTCCAACCGGAATCTATAATGTTGTCGCAATAAAAAATGGATTTGGATTTCGTTACATATACGAAATTTCTATATCAGATGGTGATAATAGTTTATCAACTTTAATGAAACAAAGCCCACTAAACGATAATTATAAAGAAACAGATAGAAATTTCGAAATGAATAGTGAAAAATGTAAAATCAGCCAGTTGGCGGACAAGTTGAATAATGAATCTTCATCTTCTCCGCATTATTCATTATCAATTATTCATTATTCATTGGATTCGAAGAATAAAGTTGCCAAAGCCGATTTAATACTATATCCTGAGAATATAATTACTTCTGATATTAATGAGGCAACTACTTTCGAATCCTACCATCATTATATTATTGAACAAGACATTGTTGTAGATGATGAACTCACAATCCAAACAGGTGTAGTGATTAGAGTAAGCCAGGGGAAAGAAATAACCAGCTATGGTTCTATCAATGCAATTGGAGAACATGAAAACTTTATCTGGTTTACGAAAAATGACGCATTTTCAGAAAATTTGAATACCATAGAACCTGATTCAAATTATATCTGGGATAGAGTAACACTTGAACCACTTTCTCAAGCACAAATTCAGTGGTGTAAATTTGATTGGGTTAATATTGGATTGATTAATCATATAAATGGATTTGAGATTACAGATTGTATTTTCAGGGATAGTAATTGTGGGTTTAAAGCCGAGAGTGTAGATTCGACGTTATGCAATAATTTATTTTGTATTGATATCAATAGTGATTCTGACGCAAGTATTACTTTTATCGGTGTTGCTAATGGATTTATTAAAAAAAATATTATTATTAGATCTAAGAATGGACAGATTATTAAAGATAATAGTAATCCTCAAATTATAAATAACTATATAAAACATTGTGATGTTGGTCTTGATATATCATATGGATCAACCCCAATTGTACGTAATAATGATATATCAGATTGTGAAATTAATATCTATTGCCAATATAATTCATCTTCAGAAATAAAAAGAAATAATTGTTCAGGAAGAAATTGTATTATTGGAAGAGGGTGCTCTTCTAGTGACCTTATCGTACAATGGAATAACCTTAATTGTAATGAATATGCTATTAAAAGTGTACCTCATGGTACAACAACTCCTTACCCAACAGACATCGACGCTATAAATAATTTCTTTTTTTCTGTTGACCAGGCTGATATACAAGAAATGATTTATGATAAAAATAATGTCCCGGAACCAGATAAACCATATACAGGTATAATTTATTGCATTCCATACTTAACACAAGAATATAACCAAGCAGGTATTCAGTAATTTTTATTAATTCAAAAATAAATTATTCACTCAAAAAAATTTCTGAATTTTTATAAAGGGATAAAACATGAAACAAATTACAATTAAAAATGGAAAACCTATATTAGCAGATATTCCAAAACCAACTATAACAAAGGGTAACATACTTGTTAATGTTATGTTTTCTTGTATTAGTCAGGGAACTGAATTGAGTGGAATACAGGGGGACGTTAAAAATACTTTATCTGAAAAAATTAAGAAACAAACTGAAAAAATAAACAAAACAGTTGAATTTATTAAGCTAAAGGGAATTAATAAAACATATAAAAAAGTACAATCTGTATTAAAAGGTGAAGGAGGAATGAGTAGAGAAATTGGATATAGTGCTTCTGGTATTGTTGAAGAGATTGGTGAAAGTATCAAAGATATCAAAATTGGTGATATGGTTTGTTGCGCTGGAGCTGGTTTTGCCAACCATTCCGAGTTTATAAGTGTTCCACGAAATTTAGTTATGAAGATTCCCTTAGGACTTGATTTAATGAAAGCTTCTACAGTTACATTAGGGGGTATAGCTTTACAAGGAATTCGAAGAGCTGATTTCAAGCTTGGAGAATTTGTTATAGTTATTGGTTTAGGTTTTTTAGGACAATTATCAGTTCAAATGTTAAAAATATCAGGTTGTAGAGTTATAGCTTTAGATATAAATGATAAAAGATGCAGATTAGCCGAAGAGCTTGGTTCAGAAATTAGTTTGAATTCCCAAAATTACCAAAATATTGAAAAGGAAATTCAAAAAATAACAAATGGATATGGTGCAGATGGTGTAATCTTCACAGCTTCTACCAATGATCCTTCAGTAATTTCATCTGCTTTTAATATGTGTAAGAAAAAGGGAAAAGTTGTATTGGTTGGAGTAGCTGGTGATGTATTAAAAAGAAGTGATCTGTATAAAAAAGAACTAGATTATCTCATATCAACATCGTACGGTCCAGGTAGATATGATGAAGAATACGAATTAAAGGGTAAAGATTATCCTTATGCATATGTCAGATGGACAGAAAATAGAAATATGCAGGAGTATTTAAGGCTTCTTAACAAGAAGTATATTAATATAGATACACTCATAGAAAAAGTATATCCAATTGAAAAAGCTACTGAAGCATATGAAGAACTCAAAGAATCAAAAGAAAAACCAATTGTTGCTTTGTTTAGATATTCTGAAAATAAATTACCTTATGAAGATGAAATTGTCATTAATGATTATGTAAAAATAAATAAAGAAATATTTAATATTGCCCTAATCGGCGCAGGAGCATTTGCTCAAAATATGCATATTCCAAACCTACAAAAAATGAAAGATAAATATAATCTTTATGCTATATGTGATGCAAAAGGGTTGAAGGCAAAAGATGTAGCGAAACAATATAAATCAAACATTGCTACAACTAATTATGATAGTATTTTAAAAGATAAGAATATTGATATAGTGATGATTTGTACTAGACATAACCTTCATGCCGATTATTCAATAAGAGCTTTAAAAGCTGGTAAGGCTGTCTTTGTTGAAAAACCTATTGCAACCAATGAAGAGGAGTTATTAGAATTAGAAACTGTACTACGTGAAACTAAGCAACTTTTTATGGTGGGTTTTAATAGAAGGTTTTCACCTTTCGCAAGAGAAATAAAGAAAAAAATCAGAAATAGAATAAATCCAATGATAATATCTTATCGGATGAATGCTGGTTACATTCCATTAGATCATTGGGTACATACAGAGGAAGGGGCAGGAAGAATAATTGGTGAAGCATGCCACATTATTGACCTATTTAATTATTTAACAGATTCAGATATAATATCTGTATCATGTGATAGTATTGAACCAAAGACTAAAGCAATATCAAGCACTGATAATAAATCAATTACTCTCAAATACAAGGATGGGTCAATTGCAAATCTGGTCTATACTTCATTAGGAACAAAAAATTATCCAAAAGAACATCTCGAATTATATTGTGATGAAACTGTGTATGAGATGAAAGATTATCTAACTTTGAATAGTTTTGGTACAAAAAGTCATTTACCTAAAATCATTTTGAAAAATCAGGATAAAGGACATTTTAATGAGTTAATAGAGTTTTATAAATCACTTAAAGGTGAAAAACCTAAATTACCGATCTCTATTGCAGATATGATACAAACAACGGAAGCTACATTTTTGATAAGTTTGCTTGATTAATTTGCATATCATGATAAATATTTTTTTTCATATAGGATTGCATAAAACAGGTTCAACATTCTTACAGAAAGAAGTTTTTACAAATATGCATAAGTTAAATTTTCTTGGAAAGTTACCAATAGAAATGAAAAATATTATTTATCAGGATATTCTTTATTTTGATAAAGAGTTTCAAAAACAAGTAATAAAAAAAAAATTAACAAAATATAAAACTAATCTGATTAGTAACGAAGCTCTCTCAGGTGATCCACAGAATGGAGGTTTTTATAGAGAAAGAATATTGGAAAAAATTCATGAATGCTTTCCTTATGCTAAGATTATCTTATTCATTAGAAGACAAGATGAATGGGCTTTATCTAACTATAAGGGGAGTATAAGAAATGGTTCAAATCTTTCATTAAAAAACTTTTTTTTGCCAGCTTTGAATCCGGATAAATCGTGGATTAGACGCTATCCAAATCCAACAATTGAGATTTTTAAATTTTTTCCTTACATTAGATATATGGTAAAATTGTTTGGTAGAGATAATTGTCTAATAATACCTTATGAATTACTTAAATTAGATATTAATCATACTATAAAAAAACTCTGTTCTTTTATGGGGATACAAAAACCAGTTTATACAAATACGATTAGGAATTATAGTTATGGGAAATACAGGTTATATATCAATAGATTCTTTAATTTATTTTTTGAAAAGAATCAAAATCCATATGGTTTTTTAAAAGGTATACCAATATATAATTGGAAACATAGAAGATTTGAATTAAGAAAATTAAATTCAATTCTTGAGAATATTAGTATAAAAGAAAAATATGATAAATTATTTAACGTTTTAGATAAAGAATATATAGATAAAGAGGGAATTTGTACACGTATATTAAACTTATGCAAGTATGACAATAAAAGCATTCAGGAGGAATTTTCAATTGATATAAAAAGATTTGGATATTTTTAATGGTCGAGAAATGTGTTTATATTTTCCTACGCTTTCTTTTTATTATTAAAAGAAGGATTTACTGTATTAGAAATGATAAATTTCAAAAAATTATAATTTTTGCTTATACAGGTCTTGGAAATTTTATACTTTATACTCCCTTTATTAAAGAATTGAGAAAAATTTTTCCTAAATCGATTGTAACAATTATTTATGATAATAAAACAAAGTGCATAGAATCAATTAAAGGTTCAAATCTTTTTGACGAATTAATTTTTTTTAAAAGAAATTCAAGTATAATAAAAATATTAAAAATGATAATAAAATTATATATAAATAATTATGATTTAAGTATTAATGAATTCCATAATAAATCTACAACACTAATGTTATTAACTGCATTATCAATGAGGAAATATAGGATGGGGCATATTACTAGTCCAGATTGGTATAATAAGTGGGATTTTATATATAATATTCCTGTTGAGATGAAAAGAAATCAGCATGAAATTGATAGATATTTAATGTTTATAGCAAAATTAGGATTTAATAAACAAGTGATTAATAAATCTACTTTTTTTTTCATTAGTAAAGAAGATAAGAATTTTGCTGAAGATTTTATTATTAAAAATGAATTGGAGGGAAAAAAAATAATTGGAATACAAGCAGGATCAAGTTCACCAACCTTTTGGAAAAGATGGGGTGAAGAAAAGTATGCTAAATTATCTAACTTAATATTACAAATTCCAGATACAGAAATTATATTATTTGGAAGTTCTTCTGAAGTATATATAATAAATCGAATTAGTAAAATGATTACAAAAAAACATATTAATCTTGCTGGTATGACTTCTATAAAACAATCAGCAGCAATAATAAATAAAATCAATATTCTTGTATGTAATGATAGTGGTTTAATGCATGTCGCAGTTGCAGTTGGCACTCCTGTCATTGCTATATATGGTCCAACTGATTATACCCGTACTGCACCTTTAGGAAAAAAGCATATTATTATTCGTAAAGAATATAATTGCGGTCCCTGCTTTAAATTGCATGGTCAAAGTGAAGTACGTAATTGTAAATTTAATTACAAATGTTTAAATGATATTACAGAAGAAGAAGTTTTTAAGGTAATACAAAAAAAATTAATAACTTTATGAACAGACCAGTTGTTATCATAAATGGTATGTATAGGAGTGGTACAAGCTTTTTATGGAGAATTCTATCAGAAGATCCATATTATAAAATAAAACTTTATGAACCACTGCATCCAGATATATTAAACCAGAGTAAAATAAATGATGCTATGAGAATATATAATGAAGATAAAACACTAACAAAACACTGGAGTCCAGATTTTAATTTAACAAAAATCCGTCTCAAAGCTAATGACAGATATACTGAATTGAAAAATTATTTTAATGATATTATAAGACCAAAAACAATTATCAAAACCACTAGAATGAATTTACGGTTGGGATGGTTACTAAAAAATTTCAAAAATATTTTTATTATCAATCTCGTGAGAGATCCTAGAGCTGTATGTTATAGTTATTTAAGAAGAAGTGAACAGCTGTACTTTTTTAAACAAAAAAAAATTAGAGATTTTTATTTATGTTTTAATTATTATATTAAAAATATTTTAAAACAACATAAAAATACGTTGAAAAATACATCAAGATATTGGCATAATGAATATCTAAGATTATTAATTCATGATAAAAAATGGGGCTCATATGCAAGACAATTTAAATATTCTTTACCACCAGAGAAAATCCTTGCTTTATATAGAATAAACTATCAACAATCCTTTGAAGATTTAGATCAATTTCCTGAGAATAATCATTTATTAATAAAATTTGAAGATTTTATCAATGAACCTCAAAATGTTTTGAATAATATCTATAACAAATTGAATTTTAATGAAGTACCTCAAGAAGTATTAAATAGTATCAATAAGAAATCCCAAAGTTTAAATAAAATATTAAACCATAATTATAACAGAAAAATTGATAAAAACTTAGGGATAATGTGGAGAGAGATAGATGAGAAGATATGGAAGAAAATTTCTATGAAAACTGATATTAAATCAATAATGAAGAAATTAAAATATTGTAATTAAATAAGCTATTAATGGATATATTATTCGGAACTGTAGTAAGAGGAGCTCCAATTAAAAAGGGGGGAGAGTTAGTAAAACTTGATTGGGATAATAAATTTATAAAAAAAAAAATAACAATTTATCCTAAGAATCCTGAAATCATAAAGGATCCTAATCCAAGGGGTAATACACGCGGTTGTAAAGGAATTGACATATATGACAATAATGTTATAGTTGCAACTTATCATTCTTTAGAAATATATGATAAGGATTTAAATTACATAAATCGTTTGTCTGACAATCTTATGGTTTGTTTACATGAGATTTATTGTAACCAAGAGGGTAAAGTATGGGTTGCATCAACAGCAATTGATGCAGCAATAAAATATAATTTGAAAACAGGTAAATTAGAAAAAGCATATTGGCCTAGAGAAATGGAGAATATTCAGAAAGAATTAAATATTTCTCGTCTTGAAATTGATAAAAAATTAGATAATAGATTTCTTTTCCTTGATACTGAAAAATATAGACATAATCCTTCTCACACTCATCTGAATGCTGTAAATGAACTAAATGGAGAGATGTATTGTTTACTTCATAGATTTGGGGCAATAGTTAATCTAGATAAACAAGAAATTATAATAAAGGATAAGCGACTTGACCATTCACATAATTTAAAATTTATAGAAAACAATATTGCTATTGTTAACAATTCCTACAATAATTCAATTAATTTTTATGACTTATATTCTAGGAAGCTTATTAAATCAATTGATTTACTAAAACATAAATTAATAAAAAAAATACAGACAGATACTATTAATGATAATAGACTAAAGATATCCATAAAAAAATATCTTAGTAGATTTGGTGTAAATATCAATGTTAAATCGAAATCTATATTTGTGAGAGGATTAGATATAGATAAGGATTATATTTATGTAGGTATATCTCCAGCTTCAATTATATGTATTAATTGGAAAACAAATGATTTAGTTGATTATTTCCAGTATTCTAATGATTCTAGTATTGCAATACATGGATTAAAAATTTTATATTAACCAAGTAAAATAATAATTATTAATAATATGTTAAAAATTTTAATTCTTCTTATACGTTGGAAAATATATAATAGAATAATAGCATTTACTATTTTTATGAAAAATTATCTTATTTCTACATATGAATTATATATAGTTGTTATACCTAGGAGTGGATTGATATATTTTTACAACACCATTTCAGATATTTCGAATAATTATAAAATTAAAATAATAAATCAATCAGGAAATGGCAGACAACATATGAAATACTCTCATAGTTTATTCTTAAATATAAGGAGGAGGGTATTTGGGAATATACAGAGATTTAAGAGAAGTGATTGTATCAACTTATTTTTTTGTTATGAATCCTACAAGATGAGAACCTGAAGATTTATACAATAAATATAAACATATAAATAAAGAACATCCTTTATATGATTACATGTTAGATTTTCAAGCATAATTTAAATAAATGCAGAGCTAAAATTGATTGTTTTTTGTGTTGGAAAGAGGATGTAATATATTGATATAGTTATAGTTAGATAGTTACATACTATTAACACAAAAAACAATGAAAAGTGTATACAACACGACGATTTCTTACAGATTACATATAAAATCTTAAATTAGAGTAAGCGATAGATGTTCTTATTCAACATGAAAATTGTTTACCAAGATACAATAAATGGTTTCTAGATTATTATAATAAAAAAAATGTTTATTTAGTAAAGTTTGAAGACATAACATCAAAAAATAATGAAAGAATTTTTATTGATTTATTTGATAAAATTGGTATTAAAGATAATAATAATCTCATAAATAGTGTTTTAGAAAAATACTCATTTGATAAACTTAGAAATAAGAATCCAATCCACTATAAAGATGGCAAAATAAAAAATATAAAAAATATCTTACATCTGAACAAATTAAGAGGATTGAGACCAAATTCATAGATTTCTATTTAATTACAGGATACGAAAAAGAATTTAACAGTTAAAAAAGTGGAAAATATTAAAGATACTTTTAAAACATTTGCCAAACAGGGTACAGTATATGGCATTGGATCGATTGTAAACAAAGCAATAGGATTTTTTCTTATCCCTGTTTATACACATCTCCTCGATCCTGCAGAATTTGGTCGGTTTGCGTTGCTTTCACTTACAATAAATATTTTAATAATTATTTTCAGTGCTGGTTTACCCACTGCAATGTTCAGATCCTATTATGATTATAAGGAAGAAGACCAACAAAATACGGTCATAAGCACAGTTACCTATCTTTGTTTTTTCTTTGCGTTATTATTAATATCAACTGGTTTTATTTTTACAGATATTTTTGCCAGAATTGTATCATTGACAGAAAGAAAATTTCTAATTAAGCTCATGTTCATTAGTGCTGGCTTTGAGGTTATGAATCATATACCTTTAAATGTTTTTCGTGCAAAAATGAAAGCAAAACTTTTTATTGTTCTTAACATATCCTCAGCTTTAGTAAGATTTTTATTGATTATTTATTTTGTAGTAATATTAAAATATTCTTTGGATGGTTTAATATTTGGGTATTTTTTATCTTCTATCATTACCTTTATTTTATTATATTCTTTTATTTTTAAATATATTAATCTAAAAATTCAAATGTCTGAGATAAAAATAATGTTAGCTTTTGGTTTACCATTAATACTAAGTGGAATATCACATTTTATATTGCAGAGTTCGGATAGTTATTTTTTAAAACATTATACAGATATTGCTCACGTTGGCATATATAATATTGCTTATAAATTTGGTATGATAAGCCAGTTTATTCTGGTGGTCCCCCTAGAAAAGACCTGGAATCCTCTTATGCTTGCGGTGAAAGATAAAGATTTTGCAATGGATTTTTACAAAAAGTCACTAACCTATTACACTTTCATAGGACTTAGTATTGTATTATTTTTTTCAATATTTTCAAGAGAACTTTTTCTTCTCCTTACAAATGAATCATATATAATAGGGTACACGATCATACCATTTATATTGTTAACTTATTTTGCAATGGGATTTGGAAGAATTGCTACTGGTGTTGGCATTACTTTAAAAAGAAAAACAAAATATGGTATGATTGCCTTTACTATTGCAGCGATAGTAAACATTTTATTAAATTTTTTATTAATTCCATTATTTAACATTTATGGTGCGGCTATTTCTACTTTACTATCATATTCGTTAGCAATAATTGTAAAATATCATTTTTCTCAAAAATTAATCAAAATTAGCTATGAATTTAATAGAATTAGCTTGTTTTTTATAATCGCTATTATCATTTTTATTCCTGGATTTTTTTTATATTTCAATAATATTTTCTTGAATATTATAATAAAATTATTATTTGTTTTACTTTTTCCTGTTATAATATATATAGTTGATAAAAAAAGTAAAAATGATTATAATAAAATTAAATCTTTCTTACAATCAAAATTAAGGTCAAAGTATGGAATTAGCTTTTCAAAATAAATTTTCCACAAAAGAAATTAGTTATAATTTTACTATTAAATTCTTATTGTTCTTCTTATTTTTTTTAGTATCGATACCTGATTTCTTTTCATTCATACCACAATATGGTTTCTATATTAAACCGTTTATTATATTTGCTGTTTTTCTTTTATATATAAAAGGAAAAGATAAAACATTATTTTATAAATTTAAGAACCTTAAGATTGTAATTTTCCTCTTAATCTATGAGGTAATATGTGAGTTCTTGTATTATAAACAAGCAGGTTTTGGTTTTGGTTCAATAATACAATCCTTTTTGGTTTTTTTGTATCCCTTTTTATTTGCAGGTGTTGTGGTTATTTACTTAAAGAATTATAATGATCTAAAGCAACTTACATATATATTGATGATCCCTATTATTATTCAAATGATATTTGGTTTGATACAACTTTTTGCTGGTTACAATGAGATTGTGCTTAAGATTGTACCACAAATACTGAAAGAAGGGGTTGCAGAAACACATTTTAGTTCAAGAAATATCCTTGGAGAAATGATGGGATCAGGGAGCAGAGGATTACATATTATGGGAACCTTTGCTCATTTTAACAGATATGGTTACTTTTTATTATTTGCTCCTCTTGTTTTTTTTTCTCAGAGTGATACATCTTTGAGTAGATCAGGAAAAATTTACTTTCTCATACTTTTTATTCTTAGTTTAGTATGTTTGTATTTTTCATTTTCAAGAGGTGCTCTATTGGGTATTTTAATTTTCATAATAATTTATTTCTTCAAATACAAGATAGAAAGTAGAAGTAAGGTAATAATTATTTATCTTATATTACTTACATCATTTTTTATCTTTCAGATTGTGTTTAATGTCTTTATTGAATATTATTATAGAACAGAAAATGTGATCGGAAGAATAATGATCTGGGATTATTATATAGACTATCTTAAGGATTTTCAATTTATGAAAATACTCTTTGGAACGCATACCTATCTCTTAGATGTGGAGAATCAACTATGGATGGGTTCTCACAATTCATATTTGATGATCATATATGATAAAGGATTAGTTGGCTTAATATTATATATTATTCTTGCAATAAAAGTAGCTCGAACAAAATATGATAATCATGATACTGGGTCGAATTATCTTATTTTCGTTGCATTGAAATATACTTTTTTTGCATTTTTATTCTCCCAAATTGTTGACCATAAACTATTTGCAAACACATTACACAGGACCTATCTTTTCACCTATGCAGCGATTATTTTAACATCTAGTAAATTTTTGAACAATAGATCACAAAAAAATAAAATTATTTCTTAAGATAATTATCGTAAATAATATTATTTATGAAGAAAATAGTATTTATATGCAGTCTGGGTCATTCTGGTTCTACATTGTTAGATCTCATTCTGGGTTGTAATAGTAGAATAAGAGGTTTAGGAGAAATTGATGTTTTACTTAATAAAGATGTGGCATTTGAAAGTACTCCATGTATGTGTGGAAATAATTTAAATGAATGTATTTTTTGGTCTGATATGTATGGATTTATTAAAAATAATAAGACACTACCTTTTGATAAAAAGTATAATAAAGTTATCACTCACTTTGATACTATTTTTGATTCAGATAATATTTTAGTAGATTCTTCAAAATATCTCCATGTATTAAAAAAATTGATAGCTCTAAAATATAAATTACAGGTAATATATTTAATAAAGGATGTGAGAGGTTTTACGTATAGTCAAAAAAGAATATATAAAAAGAACCCAAAAAATGTTAATGCTATTGTCAGGATGAGGTTTTTAAGGAACAAATATTTCTATTATTTATGGTATAAAAGAAATATGAAAATAAAAAAATTTCTAATACAAAATAACATTGATTATTTTCAGCTTGGGTATGAAGAGTTATGCTTTAATACAATTAAAATCATAAAAAAAATCTGTAATTTTATTGAAGTAGAATTTGAGGACAATATGCTGTTTCCGTATAAATCTAAAAGCCATGGAACAGGGAATAAAATGAGAAGAATGCCTGAGAAAAAGAGCAGGATCATTTATGATTATGCTTGGATGTTTGATTCTTCATTATCATACACATCAACTATTTCTCCACATATTATGAAATTCAACACACATAATGTGTATAATAACAAATTTAATTTAGGTTAAATTCGATAAACCATGAGACAAAGGTTACAAAGAAAATTAAAAGTTATTCTTTTATTAAAAAAAAAGATAAAAGCAATAGATGATATTCAGTTCATTTATAACATTAAACCAGGAATATTTCACAAAGAGGAAATGTGGAATAATCATTATGAAATATTTGGGAAAGATATTGATTTAAGTAATGTAAAATGGCACAAAGATTACATATCAGAGTTTGAGTATCCAATAAAGCGTTTTGATAAAATTGATATATCAAAATGGTTTGATAAAGGTATTGATATTAAATTTCCATGGGAACTTTCACGCTTTTATTTCGCTATTCTTTTTGCACAGAATTATATCATCTCGCAAGATATAAAATATTATAATTTATTTAAAGATTTAGTTTTAAATTGGATTAAGAATAATCCCTTTTTATATGGCATAAATTGGATTTGCACCATGGAAGTTGCTATTAGAGCTGTAAATTGGATAGTGAGTATAAATATTTTTGGTAACATTTTAAAAAATGATATTGAATTTAGAAAAACATTATATAAATCACTTGTTCAACATGCTGAATATATTTGTTCATTTCCTGAAGTAAGAAAAGGTGGTCATACAAATAACCATGCGACTGCAGATTTTTCTGGTTTATTATTTTTAGCATTATCATTAAAAAATCATCCAAAATATGACAAATGGATAAAAGTTGCTATTGATGGATTATTAAAGTGTATGGATTATCAGGTCCATGATGATGGTGTTGATTTTGAAGGTTCGATTCCATACCATAGACTTGTTCTTGAAATGTTTGCCTTCTCGTCTATTATATGCAAAAACAATAATGTAGAACTTCCTGAGTGGTTTTATACAAAATTATTCAAAATGTTTGAATATACAGCTGCATATATTGACTCATCAGGTAATGCACCACAGGTAGGTGATAATGATAGTGGTCGATTTATAATTTTACATAATACCAATGAATTTAACCATTCTTATTTATTAGATTTAGGTGAAAATATATTTGACTATACATTTAAATCTCAATGTAAAAAAAAAAATCATGGATTTAAGCAATGGTTACCGTATTCTAAGAGTAATATCATAAGAGACTTGGATGTACAATACAGGATATCTGATAAGAGTGATATGTATTTATGTGGTGGTGCGTATTTATTAAAGAATGATATGTATTCTGTTTTTATATCAAATTTTCCTATAGGAAAAAAAGATAAAGGTGTACACCAACATAATGACTGGGGAAGTTTTAATATATCTTATTATGGAAAGGAAATTATCGTAGACCCAGGATCATACACCTATACAAGAGATTTTGGAATTAGAAATCTATACAGAAGCTTAGTCTCACACAATATTGTTATTCCTTCAGATTTTGCTTATAAAATTTCAGAAAAGTGGGATTTTAAGAAAGAATATGATTTTGATATTATTAAACATTCAGAATTCGAAAATATAGGTGTATTTACGTTTAAAAATCGTATGATAAAAAGAGAAATAATTTTAAAAAAAAATGAAATTATTTTTAATAATAAGGAAGTTAATTTTGATGATCACTTGTCTTTATTTCATATAAATCCATTGTTAAATATACTATGTGAAGAAAATAGAATCAGAATTTCAGAAATGTTGATCATAGATGGTGCATGGCAATCATATGAAATAAAAGAATACGAATATTCCAATCATTATGGTTCTTCTCAAAAAGGATCTTTTCTTATTTTCAAGGATTTACAGTTCTTAAAAATTTCTAATGAAGAGTAAGAAAATTCTTGTCGTTAGTTATTTGTTACCACCAATGGGTGGCGGGGGTGTACAAAGAATAACAAAATTCATTAAATATATTATACAAGAAACAAATTATAAAATATATGTTATTGGAGCAGAAGATAAATCTTATTATGCAAGAGATACAATATTAGAAAAGGAATTATCTGGAACTCAAATTTATAGAATTAAAGTAAATACAATTTTTGAATTTTTTATTAGAATATTAAGGTATTTATTTAAAAAATTATCCAAATTAAAGATACCTATCATAAATATTACTGAGTATGGATTATTTGTTTTTCAATATAGAATTACTTTTATTATTAAATCTTTATATATATCGTCAAAGTATATAAAAAAATTTAATATAGAAACGGTAATTTCGACTTCAGGACCAAGAGAAAATCATATAGTTGGATTGCTTATAAAAAAATTCTTCAATATTAAATGGATAACTGATTATAGAGATCTATGGATTTGGTGGCAGGAATATGAAAGAATTAAAAATCAAAAACTTAGAATGAAACTCGAGAAAAATTTAGCTTCAGAAATTGTAAATAAATCAGACTTTATTACCTATGTTTCTCCTATTTGGATGAAACAACTTTTTAATTTTTCTCAGACAGTAAATAGAAATTCAATTATTTTAGAGAATGGATTTGATATTGATTTATCTCTTGAATCAAAAATTATCAATTTTGAAAAAAAATCAAAAATAAGGATTGCGTATGTAGGACAATTTTTTGCTTATCGATCTCCAGAATATTTTTTCAAAGCTTTAGAAATACTGAAAGAGAAAAATCCACAATATTACAAAAAAATCATTTTTGATTTATATGGACCACTTCATAATTTCACAAAGAATATTATTAATTATGCAGAATGTAAGGATATAATTAATTATAAAGGATATATTTCAAATCTTCAAATTCAAAAAGAGTATAAAAATATTGATCTATTACTATTTATTATTGGTAAATATCCATATTCCGAAGGTACATATACAGGAAAAATCTATGAGTATTTAGCTTCAAATGTTCCTATTTTAGCAACGATTCCTTTAAAGGGGGTTGCTTATAATTTAATAAAAAAAACTAAGACAGGGATTATCGCAGAATACGATAATCCAGAGGATATATATAAGAAGTTAATTTTATTTTTCTCTGATTGGAAATATGAACCTTATTATGAATATATTCAAACGAAATCGAGATTTAATCAAACAAAAAAATTAATCTCCATATTAGATACTTTAAAAATACATTAATATATGAATTTTATAAATATTACAAAAAACTTAGTAAAAAAAAATAAGAATGTATGTGCATTAATTCATTATATTATATACTATTTTAATAGATTCATAATTCAAAGAAAATTTAAAAATGTTTATTTAAATAATTATGTTAAATTTGTTAAATTAGACTTGCCTAAAAAAAAAAATACTTTTTTTGGTTATTACAATATTTCTCCATTTAACATTAATGGTGATATGTTATTTTGTATGACTAACTCTGATAGTATAAGAAATTGTGGCAAAAACCTATTAGAAATATATATATATAAATTTAACAAAGGATATAATTTTTTAACTTCAACAAATTCCTGGAATTGGCAGCAAGGTTGTATGCTGCAGTGGATAAATAATAAAGATACGATAATTTTTAATAAATTTTCAAATGAAAATAACGAATATTATTCCGAGATTCGAAATATTAATACCGGTAAGTGTAGAAATATTGATAAACCTATATATTCAGTATCCAAGAACGGTGATTTTGCTTTAAGTTTAGATTTTTCACGGTTAGCTTCACTTAGATCAGATTATGGATATTTTAATAAAAAGGTTAGTGAAAATATAGATAATATCGATAGTGCTATATGGTTTATTGATATTTTAGATAATAGAATTTCGCCTATTCTAAATTTCCAAGATATAATAGATTTTGAATATTCTGATAGATTTTCTGATTCAATACATTGGGTCAATCATATTGATATTTCACCAGATAATAGCAGGTTCATGTTTTTACATAGGTGGAGGAGTAATAATAATGATAAAACTGTTAGACACACAAGACTACTTACTGCAAATATTAATGGTAAAGATCTATATTGCCTAGCAGATGATGAAATGGTTTCACATTGCAGTTGGAAAGATTCGAAACATATTGTATCATTTTGCAGAAAAAAAGCTTTTGGTGACAGATATTATCTACTTGAAGACAAAACAAATAATTTTAATATTTTTAAACATAAAAAACTAAAACAAGATGGACATCCTTCATTTTTACCTTATAGTGATTGGCTATTAACTGACACATATCCGGATAAATCCAGAATGTCAGAAATTATTTTATATAATATAAAAAACAACAAATTGTATATTATAGGAAAATTTTTTCAACCATTAAAAAATATTGGTGAATGTAGATGTGATTTACATCCTCGGTGTGATAGAACTGGCAGATATATTTCGTTCGATTCATGTCATGATAGAAAACGAGGATTTTATATTCTAGATATATGTAATTTAGTAGATTAAATTATTACAATTCTATCAAAGATGGGACCAATAGATTATTCAATGGAAAAGATATTATTTGTTACAACACAACAATATGGATATCATACAGGTACTTATAAGCATTGTGAAATATTAGGAAAAAAATATAAATTTTATTTTGTGTGCTGGGATTATGGAGAAAAAAGAATTCAAAATAAAAATATTGATATTACTTATGTTTCGCGGAAAGGAAATAGATTTAACAGAACATTTCGATTAATACTTACCGCAAGAAAAAAAATAATTACTACTAATCCAGATGTTATTATTGTAAAAAAATATATAAGATGCGGTTCATTATTAAAAATTTTATTACCTAGGAAAAAGTTTGTTTTTGATATAAGAACAGGATCTATATCAAATAGTAAATTCAAAAGATCCTTGTATAATACTATGTTAAGATTTGAATCACAATTTTATAATTATATTACTGTAATTTCTGAGTCCTTAAGAGAAAAACTTAAAATATCAAAAAAAAAATCATATATTCTTCCATTGGGTGCTGATAAAATATCTAATATATATAAGAGTTTTAATAATATGAATCTTATTTATGTTGGAACTTTTACAAAGAGAAGGATACAAGATACTATTAATGGATTACATAAATTTTATAATGAATTTAAAAACATAATAAATATTCATTATTCTATAATAGGATATGGATATCATAATGAAATAAGTGATATGAAAAAGTTGGTGGAAGATTTAGAATTAAAAGATGTTATCACAATTACTGGTTATATACATTATAAGGAGCTTAAACAATATTTTAAAAATTCTAATATAGGTATTTCATATATTCCAATAACTGAGTTCTTTGATGTTCAACCACCGACAAAAACTTTTGAATATTTATTATCTGGGATGCCTGTTATTGCTACGGCTACGTCAGAGAATAAAAAAGTAATAAATAAATATAATGGTGTTATTATTAAAGATAATCCTGAAAGTTTCTATGATGGATTAAAACAAATATATTTTAAATTAAAAAGCTTTAATTCTAATGTTATTGTTAAAAAATCTGAGAAATATCAATGGGAAATTATAATTAATAATTTTAATGAATATTTAAAAAATATTATGCATCTTGAATAAGAAATTTATTATGTAATTACTTTTAAATTAAATAATTCAAAAATAAGATATGAAAAAAACAATACTATTTACCTTATCTTCACCATCAAAGGATTCAGCTATTAAAACTGCAGAAATATGTACGTTAGAGCAATTAAAAAACGAATATAAAATTAGAATAATATCATATGGGGATTTTTATTTTAATAATATTATTTCTGCTCTAAAGAAATTATATAAATCAGTTAAAGACATTTCAGCAATTAAGTATGATTTACTCCATGTCAATACAGCTTATGATAAAAAAGCAGTTATTAGAGATTTTATTTTTTTATTATTGTTAAAGAAAAATGGAAAAATATTTTTTAAGTATCATGGATCGAAACCATTTATAGCAAAAAATATTATTTTTAGATTTTTTACAAGAGTGATTATTAGAAGAATAGATGGATTTGGATTTTTATCTAATGATGAGATGTTACAGTATAAAAAATGGTTTATTAATGATAGAAAATACTATATTATTAAAAATTCAGTAAAAGATGGGAAATTTATTAGTAAATCAAGTTCAGTTTTTAGAATTTTATTTATAGGAAGAGTTATTAAAACAAAAGGAATTCTTGATTTAATACAATCAATTGATTTATTAAATATTGATAAAAATAATTTACATGTTGATATTATTGGTGATGGTGAATTATTAAATAATATAAAAAATATGTGTACCAATATAGAATGTATTGAAGTGCATGGTAGAATTTCAGAATTTGATGCTCTAAAATATTATAAAAATTGCGATCTTTTAGTTTTACCAACATATCATGATGAAGGATTACCAAATGTTGTATTGAAGTCATTATCATTTGGAAAACCTATAATCACGACAAGAATTAGAGGAATGAAGCATTATCTTAATGATGAAAATGCAATATTTGTTAAAAGAGAATCTCCCAGCGAAATAGCTCGTGCAATTGAAAAATTATATAATGATTACAGTTTCCGTAAGAAAATTGCCATGAACAATTTTAAACTAGCTCCTATATTTTATGCTCAGAATGTTGCTAGAGAATATAATGCTATTTATCGAAAAGTGATTTCAAATGAATAATAGTAATAACGTTTATTATTTAAAACAAATAGATTATAATAAGAATGCCATTTATGAAAAATTAAAAGACTTAGATATTTTTCAAATTATAAAACCAGGTATGACAGTATTATTAAAACCTAATTTTATAAAAGAATCACATCAATATAAGAAGAATAGTTGGATTCAAATCATAACCAATGGTTCAATTTTATATGCAACAACAAAAGTTGTAATAGAACACCTTAAGAATTCAGGGAAGATCATTATTGCTGATGGACCAGATTTTGGTGCTAATATCAATAAAATTACGAAATTAACTGATATCGAATCTATTTATAGTTTATGTAAAAAGAATAATATCATTTTTGAGTTCATAGATTTAAGAGATAATTATTTAAAAATAATAGGTGAAATTAAAATATACAAAAAAAATTTACCAGGTGATCCTGATGGTTCTGTGATTTTTAATATAAAAAAAGAAAATAGTGAGTTTTTTGGTCATAAAAATTTTAATATGAAATATTGGGGGGCTGATTTAGATATAGATGAAGTAAACAGAGCTCATAATGGTGTTGATAATCTATATAAAGTTTCAAAAAGTGTTTTAAATTCAGATGTCTTTATTAATTTACCTAAACTAAAAACACATAAGAAAGCAGGTATTACTTGCAGTCTTAAAAATCTAGTTGGAATAAATACCTATAGAAATTTTTTACCGCACCATACACAAGGGTTTCCCGAGAATGGAGGAGATCAATTCCCGCAAAAAAGCAAAAAATCAGATATAGAGCAGAAGTATGTTACTTTTATAAAAACTAAGATATTACCAATACCTATACTAAATTTATTGTTTATTCCTATTAAGAAGATTACAAGAAGGTATTTTGGTGATACGAGAGAAGTAATTAGAAGTGGAAATTGGTATGGTAATGACACGATTTGGAGAACTATACTTGATCTAAATAAGATTATTATGTATGGTGATGATAATGGTATTTTACATGATAAGCCAATAAGACATTATATTTCTATTATTGATGGTATTGTCGGAGGTGAAGGTCAGGGGCCTTTGAGTGCTGAACCAATAAATTCAAATTGTATTATCGCTGGTGTTAATCCTCTTGCAGTTGATTGTGTATGTGCTAAAATAATGGGCTTTGATTATAAAAAAATTCCATCTTTGAAAAATGGTTTCAAAATCAAAAATTATCCAATTTCAAATTTTCAATTTAATGATATCAATGTTTTGTCAGATATTAAAAAATTTAACAATAAGTTACTTGATATTGATATACAAGATACTCATAAATTTACTCCACATTTCGGATGGAAGGATCATATTGAACTAGAATCATGAAAAAAATACATCGAATAATATATGATTTAAGCCCTCAAATTTTTAAGAATATAATTTTATCTATATATTATTTTCGAAAGTATAATCAAAGATACGGAAAGGTTTTCTATAATTATTTAAATTTTTTAGAAGAATCACAATATTGGTCCTATGAAAAACTTAGAGAATATCAAAACACAAGATTAAAAAAATTCTTGATATTTTCCTATGAAAATACAGATTATTATAAAGAAATATTTGATAAAGCAAATTTCAATCCCTATACTTTCAAAGATAAAGAAGAGATACGTAAATTACCCTATCTTGATAAAAAAATAATAAGAAATAATTATGATAGAATAGTACCCCAAAAATGGTTAAAAACTCAAAAATTTATAATTGAAAAAACAAGCGGAACAACAGGTTCACCTTTGCAGTTTCCAAAAACTATTAAATCAAATCAAATAAAATATGCTAAACAAGAATTTGTATGGAAAATTTTTACTAATTATTTATTTAAAGATATTAAAGTTGCATATTTCTCAGGACATAGGGTAAAAGATATAAGATATAATAATCCCCCATTTTGGGGTTATAATTATTTAACCAAAACACTTTATTTCTCATCTTATCACTTATCTTTAAAAAATCTTTCATATTATATGGAAAAGTTAATTGAATTTAAGCCTGAGGTTATTGCAGGATATCCTTCTTCAATATATATTATTGCAATATATATTAAGCATGAGAATATAAAGATAAAAGTACCTTACATTTGGACTAGCTCTGAAACATTAAGAAATTATCAAAAAACAGTTATTAAAGAAGCGTTTGGATGCAAAATAAATAATTATTATGGATCAGCAGAAGGTATTGGTCCAACATTTGTTTGTGAGCATAACAAGATACATTTAATGGAATATGATAATATTATTGAAATAAAAAATAAATTGTTATTGACGAATTTTGAACACTATGCGTTTCCATTTATTAGATATATAATAGATGATAATATAGTATTTGATGAAAAAAAATGTGAATGCAACCGTATAGGAAAAATAGTAAAACAAATTGATGGTAGGATTGAAGATTATATCATTACTCCAGATAACAAAAAGGTTGGAAGATTGGATCATATTTTTAAAAATGTAAGAAATGTTATTGAATCACAAATTGTTCAAAATGAAATAAATAGTATTGATTTGAACTTAGTAGTTAATAATGAATTTTCAAAATTTGATGAAAATATAATTGTTAAAAATACGAAAGATCGTTTAGGAAATGGTTTTTTTATAAATATTAATTATGTTGATACGATACCTAGAACAAATAATAAATTTAAATTTGTAATATGTAATCTACAAAAAAATTAAATATATTTAATTAACTAATATAGAATATAATTTTACAAACTTTCATATATAATTATTTATATAGAAAATTTTCAGTTAAAAAAAATAATGTGTCAATAATTAGGTATTAAACTTGAAAAAATTTATTATTTGTTTAACACACGATGTTGATAAAGTAAAGAAAACCTATCAATATTTTTCCAAAGACTTAAAGAATTTTAAGTTTAAAAATATTTCTTCAATTTTAAAAAAAAAAAATGATGAACCTTACTATTGTTTTGATAAAATTATTGATTTAGAAGATAAATATAATGTTCGATCTACATTTTTCTTTTTACAGGAATCATTAAGATTTAATATTTTCTCAAAAAATAATTGGGAAAAATCTCTAGGTAAATATAAATTTTCTGATAATAATATTAAAAGTATTATAAAAATTTTAGATAATAATGGATGGGAAATAGGTTTACATGGAAGCTATAATTCATATAAAGATGTTGAATTGTTGAAATTTGAAAAGCATGCTTTAGAGTCTATATTAGGAAGAAATATTAAAGGAATTCGTCAACATTATCTTAATTTAGATATTCCTAAAACCTGGGTTTATCAAAAAGAAGCTGGTTTTGTTTATGATTCATCTTTAGGATTGAAAAACGAGGTTGGTTTTCCAAAAAAAATATACAAACCATATGTTGATAGTATATCAGGTATTAAAATAATACCAATTACAATTATGGATGGATATTTATTTAATTTATATAATAATTATGATGAAATGTGGAGTAGTTGTATAAAAATAATTGATGAAGCTGAACGAAATGAAGCTGTTTTAAATATTTTGTGGCATCAAAGGGTTTTTCATAATGCTGATTTTCCTTTTTATGTCAATTTATATAAAAAGATTATTGAAGAATGTAAAAATAGAAACGCACATTTTGTAAAATGTGAAGATTTAATTTAAATTTTTTATGCCAGAATATATAACCAAAATTGCAGACAGATTTGAATTAGAAATGTGGGATTCATTAGTTGAAAAGTCTGATATGGGTACATTATTTCATAAATACCATTGGTTAAAATCTGCTGAAAAAGAAAGTGGATTAAAATTATTACCAATTATTGTTTATAAAGAGAAAGAGCCTAAAATACTATTACCTATTTTTGAAAAGAAAATTCTTAACTTAAAATTTTTCTTTTCCCCTCCCCCAAAATGTTTTATTCCTTATTTAGGTATAATTACACTTATAAGTTCAAATAAACAAAATGTTATTGAAAAAAATTATTTTAAATTAATAGAATCATTAGTGGCTTTTATTAAAAATTTAAAACCAATTTATATTAACATTAGAAATAGTCCTACTTTGCAAGATTATCGTCCATTAGTATGGAATGGATATAAAATCACACCAAAATATACATATTACATAAAATTACGAACAGGTAGTGATTCAATATTTTATAGTTTCAAAAGCCAGATAAGAACAGATATTAAAAGAGCGAAAAAATATAATAATTTAATTATAAAAGAGGGTAATATTGATGATTTTTTAAAGATAATATTTTATGTAAAAAAAAGATTCGAAAATCAAAAAATTATATTTAATACTTCTTATAAATATTTTATTGAGATTTTTGATAAGCTTAGGGATAATATTCATATTAAAGCTATTTATAAAAATGATAAATTTCTCACAGGTTTAGTATTATTAAATTATAAAAAAATTGTAAGACATTGGATAGGTGGAATTGTACCTTATGAGAACCTAATCGGATTGAATGAGTTATTACATTGGGAAACTATTGAAGAATCTATAAAAAAGGGATATAATTATTATGATTTAATGGGAGCAAACACTAAACATTTATGTTCTTATAAATCTAAGTTTAATCCAAAATTAATTTTGTATTTTGAGGTTGAAAAGCGAAATAATTTAGGATCTATTATAAAATATTTATATATTAAATTAGATACTATTTTAAAAAAGAGAAATGCTAAAGACAAAAATAAATTTAATAAAAAGAATAAATTTTAAAATATTTTCAAATCTTTTAAAAATATTCAAACCCATAAATGAATTATACTTTAATATTTGGGGTAATAAGAAATGTAAATTTCCACCAATTTTTATAGTTGGTGCTCCAAGAACAGGATCAACATTGGTCTATCAATGTATTACAAATTATTATAATATTTTTTATATTTCAAATTTTTCTTCTTTTTTTTACCATTCCATTTTAATAGGATCATTCTTGAATCATTTAATATATAAAAATAAACCTCATAACTCATTTAAATCAAGATTTGGAATAACTTTTGGATTAAATTCACCAAGTGAATGTGGCCATTTTTGGTATAGGTGGTTTCCAAAAAATAAATCTTTTACGAAATATGACGATATTAGTAAAATGAAATTATTAAAGATATATAAAATTATATCTATTATTACAAACACTATTTCAAAACCAATAATTTTCAAGAATTTAAACAACAGTAATAGAATAAAAATTTTCAAGGAGATTTTTCCGGATGCTCTTTTCATATTTATTAAAAGAAAGCCATTATTCACAGCTCAATCTATTCTAAAATCACGTTTAGATTATTATGGTAGAAAAGATATATGGTTCTCTGTATTTCCAAATGATATGAATAAATTAAGAAATTTAGATTATCCTGAACAAATTGTTAAACAAATTTTCTATATAGAGAAGCAGATTTATGAAGATTTATCTGAATTATATCCAAATCAATGGATTAAAATTAGTTATGAGAAATTTTGTGATAATTGTATTCAAGAAATGATACGAATTAAAAAGTTCTTTTTAAAAAATGGATTATTAATTTATGAAAGAAATGGTGCAAGTTTGCCAAATTTAAATTTTAATAACAATATAAAAGTATCACAATATGATTATATTCTTCTAAAAAAAGAAGTAGAGAAATTAGATTGGATTAAATACACTAACTTTAATAATGGATCAAATTAAAATTCTAATTTCTTCATATAATAAACTCTTTAATTGGTTACAAAAAACATCTTTTAAAGGTTTTGATCCTTACGATGCTTTAAATTCCAATTGTAAATTTTATACAAAAAATAGAAATTTTAGATTAATAATAACATATATTAATAAATTCTCACCTATTAATTTTAGAAAAATTTTAAAAATAAAAAAGTCTATTGATAAACAAGCAATTTCACTTATAATACGTTCATTAATCATTTTAGATTATAGAAAAAGAGTTAATATTAATAAATATATTAATTACTTAATTAATAAAAGTGAAAATAAAATTTATGGATATTTTTGCTGGAACGGACATAATTATTGGATTCAAACAAGAAATGAATATCAATCACCAAAAATGCCAGGTATAATAGGTACAGAATCTTGTGCTCAAACCTTATTTGATTATCATAAAATTTATCCAGATGAAAAAACGAAAAGTGTACTATTTAGTGTAAGAGATTTCTTTTTAAATTTTTTATATTGCGAGTATAAGAATCAATGTTTTTTTAGGTATAAACCTAGTTCATCTAAAAATGAATTTATATATAATGCTTCTATAATTGCGGCAATGTATATTTTAAGAATAAATAATTATTTTAATCTTGATTATGGAACTAGTGAAGCAAAAAAGGCTGTAACATCTGTGTTAAAACAACAAAAAAAAAATGGGTCATGGTATTATAGCATTAATTTGGACACAAATAAAGAAAAAAAGCAAATTGATTTTCATCAAGGCTTTATATTGGATTCAATTTTAGAATATTTAAAATATTATCCTAATGAATATATTCAAAAAAGTTATTTATTAGGTTTACACTTTTATAAAAATAATCAATTTAATGAATATGGACTATCATATTTTCGTTTTCCACGTAAAAATCCAATAGATATTCATAATCAAGCACAAGGTATTATCACATTTTCAAGAGGAAGAAAAATAAGCGATGAGAACTTAGATTTTGCACAAAAAATTGCAATTTGGACAATTAAGAATATGCAAGATACTGATGGATTTTTTTATTATCAGAAATATCAATTTATTAATAATAAAATTCCTTATATACGATGGGCACAAGCATGGATGTTATATGCTTTATCAATTCTTATTAGCGAGTTAAATAAAAAATGAAAAAATAAGGCTTAATAGTCAAAAATAATATTAATTGTTGGAGCTAGACCTCAGTTTATTTGTGCTCATTTGAAAAAATTTTGAATAAAGATATTAAAACATTAATTATTCATATCGTTAAGCATTATGACGATAATATGTAACGGCATTTTTTTATGATCTGGAGATTCCCGAACCAGATTATAATTTGAACATTGCTTCAGGAACACATGCAAATCATATATCCAAAATGATGATTGGAGTTGATAAGATATTATTCGATGAAAGACCTGGCTATATATTTGTTTTTGATGATCCAAATTTTTTATTGCTGGTGCTTTGACTTTCGCCAATATGCACATTCCTATTGCACATGTTGAAGCAGGATTAAGGTATTTCAATTTGAAAATGCCTGAGGAGAGCAATAGAATATTAACTGATCCATTTTCAGATTTATTGTTTGCACTAACAGCGTTACAAAATCTTGATAAAGAAGGAATGGAGAAGGGATCTTATTTTACTGGTGATATTATGTTATATGCAATAAATCATAACATTAAAAGAGGAATACAGAAATCACAAATTTTAAAATATATTAAGGCTTGATCCACAAAAATATTATTTTCTCACTCTTCATAGAACTTGCAATGTTGATAATCCAGTTGTTCTTAAAGAGATAATTAAGACAATTATGACTATTAATGAACTAGTTGTTTTCCAGTACACCCAAGAAAGAAGAAAATGATGAAAAAAATTGATTTAACATTAAATGATAAAATTATGCTAATTGAACCAATTAGTCATCTTGATTTTTTTGTACTTCAAAAACATGCAAAAAAGATACTAACAGACTCTGGTGGTATTCAAAAAGAATCTTTCTTTTTAAAAGTTCCATATATCACATTACGTTCAGAAACAGAATGGAATGAAAACATTAATTAAAAACTCTAATATTTTAGTAAAAAAAAGAAAAAAAGATATAATTAAAGCAATCAATACTGGGCAGAATGATAATGACGAATATATTCCATTTGTAGATGGGAATGCTGCAAAAAAGATGAAAGATATCTTATTATCTGAAATTCAATGAAGAAATATATTTGTTTTTTAGTGCAAGAATATTATCCGAAAGATCCTAGAGTAAGAAAATATGTTGATTTATTATTATCTAATGGTTATAGAGTTGATGTAATTAGTTTAAAAAAGAATGGTTTTAAGAGCTATGAAAATAGTGATAATCTAGAAATTTATAGAATCGGTATTCCCAAGAAAAGATCATCACTATTAAGATATTTTATTGAATATGCATATTTCTTCATTTCTTCTTTATATTTGATTTCTGTATTATACTTAAAAAAAAGGTATTCAATCATTCATGTTAATAATTTACCTGATTTCTTAGTATTTTCTACCATTATACCCAAATTGTTAGGCTCAAAAATTATACTCGATATGCACGAGGTTGCACCAGAATTCTTTCAAATGAAATATAATAAAAATGAGGATTTCTTACTTATTAAATTATTAAAAGTGATTGAGAAATATAGTTTACAATACTGCGATTTTGCTATCACCATTAATAAAGCAATCACTAAATTATTAACTAAAAGGTCTATTAGCAATAGAAAGATAGATATAATAATGAATGTTCCAGATAAAAGAATTAATAAGATTATGGATTTTAATAAATATGACAAACATTTTAATATTGTGTATCATGGAACAATTTCAGATCTATATTCACTTCAAAACTCTATATTATCAATTAGTTTATTAAAAGAAGAAATACCACTTATTAGATTTCACATTTATGGTGAAGGACCTTCTGAGAATAAACTAAAAAAACTTGTAGAAGAAAGAGAGTTATCTGACAATGTACATTTTCATGGGTATATAGATAATAGATATATTTGTGATGAATTAAAAAAAATGAATGTTGGAATGTTACCTTTAGAAAGAAATGTGTTTATTGATTTATCTTTTTCAAATAAACTTACTGAATATATAGCTCAAGGCTTACCTGTGATTATATCAGAAATTCCATCAATTATGGATTATTTTTCGTCAAATTCTCTTTTTTACTGTAAAACTAATCCTGAGGAAATTAAAAAACAAATTCTTAGGATATATCATAATAATGATCTAGTGAAAGATAAAATCAGAAATTCTCAGAAAGAATATAAGAAAATTGATTGGAACATCATGTCTAAAAAGTATCTTTCAATAATTTCAAAGTTAGGAAATAATACTTGCAATTAATGAGAATTCGTCTTCATAAATCACTTCTTCTTATACATGATATATTAATAATCATTGGTGGGATTATTATTTCTAATTATTTATATTTTCATCATCGACTATTAGTAAAAAGTGAAGTGTCTCCTGGTCATTTTTTGGGATATCTAATACTATTATTAACTATAATCATTTTTTTTTCTATGAATAATCTATACAAATACCAGGTGATTCTAAATGCAGAGCGCCATATTACTTCATTGTTGAAATCGTTATTTACAAGTTTAATTTTATTAATATTCATATCATTTATCTTTAAAATTACAGAAATTACTATGAGTAGAGTTCTTTTAGGAATTATCTTTACAGTTATCTTTTTGTTGTTTTTCACTACCCGTGTAATTATTTCACCGTATATTTTTAATTGGTTAGTTAATTCTAAAAGAATAAAGCGCAATTTACTTATTATTGGTGCTGGTGGACTAAGTATTAAAAAAGTAAAATTTCTTAAAGAGGATAAAAGATCATATTTTAGTATTATTGGTTTTCTTGATGATGATGAAGCAAAACAAGGAGAAATTATTGAGAATGTAGAAGTTTTGGGAACAGTTAAAGATTTAGATGAGATAATTAAGGTTCATAAAATTAATGAAATTTTAATATCAATAAATAATATAAGTTATAAGAATCTTCAAATTATTATTGATTTGTGCAAAAAAACACCCTGTGCGGTTCATGTCATTTCAGAGTTGTATAATATAATATCTGAGAAACTTGAAATTGAAGAAATTGGAGGTATTTCAGCATTTCGTTTGAAACAATCAAGTCAGAAAACCGTATATGAAATTTTTAAAAGAATCATTGATATTATTTTTTCTTTTATTATTTTAATGTTATTATTACCACTTTGGTTTATAATCATTATTTTAATAAAAACTACTTCCAGAGGACCAATTTTTTTTAAAGCAGAAGTTGTGGGGAAGAATGGTGAAGTTTTTTTTATGTTTAAATTTCGTACAATGTATCATATGTGTAGTAAGGAACCTCATGTTGATAAAGTAAAAAGAATGGTTCTCGATAATGCTGAAACAAAAAAATTAAGAAATGATCCAAGAATTACTTTTATTGGAAGATATTTAAGAAAATATTCAATTGACGAATTTCCCCAATTATTAAATGTATTGAGGGGTGAAATGAGTCTTGTAGGTCCAAGACCAAATGTGCCTTATGAATATGAAGTTATGGATGAATGGCAGAAAAAAAGGCAATCAATAATACCCGGAATGACTGGATTATGGCAAATAAAAGGAAGGGACGAAGTTAAATACAACGATCTTGTTGTTTTAGATTTGTATTATATTGAAAATAGATCATTGAAACTTGATTTTGAGATATTAATTAAGACTATTCCTGTGGTTTTATTTGGTAAAGGTGGTGTGTAAATCATGAGGAAAAAATATTTTGTACATGAAAAAGCTCTTGTTGAAACAAAAGGCATTGGGATAAATACAAGAATATGGGCTTTTACACATATAATGAATAAAGTAAAAGTTGGAGATAATTGTAATATCGGGGAGCATTGTTTTATCGAAACAGGTGTTACTATTGGTAATAACGTTACAATAAAAAATGGTATTTCATTATGGAATGGCATCATAATAGAAGATAATGTTTTTTTAGGCCCGAATGCAGTTCTCACAAATGATCTTCGTCCACGTTCAAAATTTCATGATTATAAAATTCTAAAAACAATTATTAAGAGAGGTACTACAATTGGAGCGAACGCAACAATAATATGTGGATTAACACTAGGAGAATATAGTTTTGTGGGAGCTGGGTCTGTTGTAACGAGAAGTGTTTCCGATTTTACTCTAGTATATGGAAATCCAGCACGTATTCGTGGTTATGTGTGTGAATGTGGACAAAAGTTAATATTCTGCGAAGATATTGCATTATGTGCTTGTGGCAAAGAATATAAATATGTTAATAATCAAGTAGATAAAATAGTAAAGGAAATATAATATGTATAACTTTATTGTAACAGGTGGTTGCGGATTTATAGGCAGCCATTTTATTGAGTTATTGCTTTCAAAGGGATATTCGGTTTTAAATATTGATAAAATGACTTATGTCTCTTGGAATGATATAGGATTTGAAAATCATAAAAACTATGATTTCTGGAAGCAAGACATAAGTGATATCACAAATCTTCCAAAATGTGATTATCTTGTGAACTTTGCTGCAGAGAGTTTTGTAGATAATTCAATTGAAAATAGTGAAGTTTTTTTTAGGTCTAATGTTCAAGGTGTTCATAATCTTATAGAACACATCCGTATGAAAGCAAAATTTGATAGACCAGTGTTTATTCAGGTTAGTACTGATGAAGTATATGGGGACACCAATGATGGTAAGTTTACCGAAAAAGATATCTTGCGTCCAAGTAATCCATATTCTGCAACGAAAGCAGCTGCTGAGAAATTCATGATTGCTTACCATAGAACATATGGAATTGATTACATCATTACAAGATGTAGCAATAATTATGGAACTCGTCAGTATCCAGAGAAATTGATTCCAAAGACTATAGAAAGTGCTTTGAAAGGTCGCAAAATGACGATACATGGTGATGGCTCGTATATAAGATCCTGGATTCATGTGAAGGATCATTGTTCAGCAATTTTAAGTCTGATAGAGAATAATTGCTTTAATGATATCTTTAATATATGTTCTGAGATTGAGCATACTAATCTTGAAATTGTAAATATGGTATACGGCACAATGGGATTACAACCAAAATTACAATTTGTTGAAAACAGATGGGGGCAGGACATACGTTATGCAATCTCAACTGATAAAATTAGGCAACGAATATCTTGGAAACCTGAATATGATTTGAAAAAAAGCATGAATGAATTGATAAGATTTTATAAGGATAATAAATGAAATTGAATCCGATTCCAAAACACTCTGATGAAAGAGGTTTCCTTATTGAATTTTTGAGAGAAGATGAAAATTATTTAAATTTCAAGGGACAAGTATATTGTTCAACGATTGCTCCTGGAGACATAAGAGGTAATCATTATCATAATAATAAAAATGAAATATTCTGTGTCATGATAGGCACACTTAAAGTTCTCATTCAAGATATTGATTCAAAAAAGATTGATACCTTTATACTAAAGGGCAACAAAGAAAATTTAGATAGGATACTGGTTCAACCAAGACATGCTCATAGTTTCGAAAATATTGGTGATGAAAATGTTATCCTATTAGCATATGGAGATCAGGTACATGATCATGATAATCCGGATCAGTACCACTTCATCATTAAACCACCAGAAAATTAAATAGGATTAGGTTCATCTCTAACATGCAAGTTAAATTTATAGACTTAAAAGCCCAGTACTTATCAATCAAAAGCGAAATTGACAAGGCAATTGAATGTGTTTTATTGGATTCCGCATTTGCTGACGGTTCGTATGTGCAGGAGTTTGAGAAGAATTTTGCAAAAGCACATAATGCGAAATACTGTGTCGCTGTTAACTCAGGAACTGCCGCGCTCCATGCGGCATTAATGGGGTTTGGAATAAAACGAGGAGATGAAGTAATTGTACCGACAAATACCTTTTTTTCAACTCCACTATCTGTTACACTAGCCGGTGCTACTCCAGTATTTGTCGATTGTGATAGTGATTCATATAATATTGATGTTGATAAAATTGAAGATGCCATTACGGATAAAACTAAGGCGATCATACCAGTCCATCTCTATGGGCAGCCATCAGAAGTTGAAGAGATTAAATCATTAGCCAATCGTCATAATCTTATTGTAATAGAAGATTGTGCCCAAGCACATCTAGCCAAACATAAGGGTGATTTTGTTGGTAGTTTCGGAGATTGTGGATGTTTTAGTTTTTACTGCGGTAAGAATCTTGGAGCATATGGTGAAGGAGGTGCAGTACTAACAAACAATGTTGAATTATATACTAAATTAAAAATGATTAAAAATATCGGTATGTCTAGAAAATATCATCATGATGTAATCGGGCATAATTATCGAATGTCAGGCATACAGGGGGCAATACTCAACGTTAAACTAAAGCATTTACATGATTGGACAAATACAAGAAGAAAAAATGCTGGAATGTATAGAGAATATTTATCCGATTGTAAAGATATCATCCTTCCAAAAGAAATGGATAATATAAAGCATGTGTATCATCTCTTTGTGATAAGAACGAAAAAACGAGATGAATTGATATACTATCTACAAGAAAAGGGTATAGAAACAGGTATTCATTATCCTATTCCATGTCATTTACAAAAAGCGTATGGCGACTTACATTACAAAAGGGGAGATTTTCAGGTTACTGAAAAGATTAGTAATGAAATTATCTCTTTACCAATGTCTGAACAAATAAAGGAGAATGAAATTAAATATGTTTCATCCTCTATTAAAGATTTTTTCAAAAAACAATTTTGAGTATTATGGAGTAGAACATGAGAAAATTAGTTTTATTTGCGATCTTATCAATCATTCCTTTACTATTATCATCAGATTACATCATCCCCACCGATGATCCTGTCTATTCATTTCTTGAAACGACTCAAAATCTTCATGACACAGAGAAATTACATTCGGTTTATCCTCTTTACTATGACGATATACTCTCAGAGTTACAACACATTATATCTTCAGATATTCCAAAAAGTTATAAAAAAATAGCAGAATATCATGTAGATCGTTTGAGGATAGATAGTGAGAAGGTATTCCACTCTGCATTGTATCCAATAAAGAAACTGCCTCATACTTTTGTCTCAATTTTTAAAAATAGATCAAACGACAAGCTATTCACAATCAAAAAAGAGAACATGGATATCGTTTTTTCTGGCATTCTTGGGGTAAATTATGATGTAAAGCAAACTAAGCAAAGTCATCACTATCGTTTGCTAAAATATTATGGTTTGGAATTAAAAGGTAACATATCACACACTATCGGAATATATTCATTATTCAGAAAAGGACATTATACTGGTAAACCATATTTTACAAGAAAGGATTCAGCCCAGATCATTTCAGATAATTGGGAAAATCCTGAGATGATTGATATACAAACCGAATGCTTTTTAACGACAAAAAGTTTTGATGCATCCATTGGGTATGGAAATTTCCAGATCGGGAACTCTATCACAAATTCGATCATCCTCACAAAGGATATTTCCTCAATTCCTTACATAAAAATATCGAAGAGATTTGGAGATTTCTCTTATGTGTCGCTGTATTCTCAGCTTGTGCCGGACAGTCTAGGAAATGAAGATGAATATAGTACTAAATCCTTTGCACTTCAGATGATCTCATATAGTACTGACAAGCTATATTTAGCCATCGGAGAAAATGCGTTGTATGATGACAGGAATTTTGATATATCGTATTCGACACCGTTAATAATGTACAAACTTGTAGATTTTGCCAATCAATCACGGGATAATGTGAATGCCTTCGTGCTGATAAATTATAATCCTTTCAAAGGATTGATTCTGTATAATAATTTATTTGTTGATGATGTAAAATTAAGCAGACTTACCACAGAGAAATATCTATCTGGTTTTGCTGAACAATTTGGGATAAGCTATTCATTTAATAATATCCCATTCAATTTAACTTTCGAGGGAACAGCAGTTGGTCCACGAACCTATTATCACAGGAGGAAATTAACCTATAGTCATAGAGATCAGTTATTAGGTTTTCAATATGGATCAAATTTATTAAATCTGGCTTTTCAAATTCAGTATTTACTACCCGGATTGGAATGTAAAATTCTGTATGAAAATATGCAACAGGGAAGTATTAGCAATGATCCATTTAGCGAAGGTCAAACAAATGAGAAATTTCTCGCTGGTTCAATAAGCAGAACACAAAGCATTAATGCATCAATCAATTTCAATATAACCTCTCACTTGAATGTACATTTACAATATGTTTATGAAAATATAGACGATAGGGAGAAGAATTATTTATATTCAGGGATAGAGCTAAAATATTGATAAAAGGATATGGGGTTTAGGGAATAGGATGTAGGGTCTGGGGGATAGGATTTAGGGAATAGGATTTGGTTCTCATGCATTATAGTGAATTAGATGTTTTTCAAAAATCACACAATCTTGTATTGAAGATTTACAAAGTTACAAATAATTTTCCAGATGATGAAAAATATAGAATGATAAATCAAATGATTCGTGCTGCATATTCAATACCGGCAAATATTGTTGAAGGTAATAGTCGTAATACAACAAAGGATTATATCAGATTTCTATATAACTCTCGAGGAAGTCTAAATGAATTAAACTACTTTCTATTATTATCAAAAGACCTTAATTATATTTCAATAGATGTCTACGATAATTTAATAATAGAGACTAACGAGATTGGTAGGATGCTGAACGGGTTAATTAAATCCCTGAAAGATAAAGATAAAAAGGATTTGAAGAGTTTATAGACCACTCCATCATTAAAAGCACGTAAAATTTAATTACTAAATCCTACCCCCTAACAACTAAATCCTTTTATATAATAAAATAAAGCATTTCCATAATATACCAAAAATGTCGCATAACAGAAATAAAATACTATGAAATATCTTGATTTTAAAAAAGAATTTTTCGATCATGCCTGCTTTCATATACATCAGATTTATGCTTGGCAACCTGAATTTGATCGAAAGAATCTGACAAGATGGAAAAATAAGGGGTACATTTTCCGTTTAAAACAAGGGTATTATGCTTTTACCGAATACCTTACAAAACCAGATTATGCCTTTTATTTTGCCAATAAAATATATTCACCTTCCTATATAAGCCTGCAATCCGCATTAGCTTTTTATGGCATGATACCTGAATCCGTTGTACAGATAACCAGCGTTACTTCCTTAAAATCTGCCAATTTCACCAACAAGATGGGAGAATTTTCCTACAGAACTATTAAACCGGATATTATGTTTGGATATGACTTGAAATCAATTTCTGATAGTAGGATAATAAAATTGGCTACTCCCGAGAAAGCAATCTTAGATTTATTATATTTATTTCCATTTTACAATTCGGAACAAGATTTTTTTGATCTGCGGATAGATTCAGACTTTCTTTTTAGTGATTTTAACAGTGAATTATTGCAAGATTATTCTCAGAGAGTAAATAACAATACACTAAATGATCGTATTAAAATATTTTTGAAAGCATATAACCTATGATACGTATTGAACAAATTAAGAGATATTTTCCGCCAAAATTGCAGAATAACGCTTCTTTTCATAAATATATGCTGAAAGAATATTTACAACTGCTCATCTTGGAATTTCTTTCCTCAACTGAATATGTTCGCAAATTAACTTTTATCGGTGGTACCAATCTAAGGTTAATAAAAGGAATAGATCGCTTTTCCGAAGATTTGGATTTTGATTGCTCCAATCTGTCGGAAGAAGAATTTAATACAATGGGCAGGAAAGTATTGCGTTTTCTTCAAAACAACGGGTGGAAAGCAGAGATAAAAGAGAGTAAAAAAGATAACTTGCAAGCTTTTAGATGTAACATACATTTTCCTAACCTTCTGTTTGATCTGGGCTTGAGTGGTCATAAAGAAGCACGTTTTTTGATAAAATTGGAAAGTCAGGATCAACAGATAGATTACAAATCTATATTAGCAAACATCAAAGGTTGCGGATTCTACTTTCCTTTCCCTGTTCCATCTGATGAGGTAATATGCTCGATGAAAATTGCAGCGATGTTGAATCGTCAAAAGGGACGGGATTTTTATGATGTGATGTTTTTATTGTCGCAAACACAACCGGATTATACTTTCTTGGAACAAAAATGTGGGATTAAAGATTTGGATCAGTTAAAAGAAGAAACGTACAAGGTTCTAGAAAAAATCGATCTGAATCAGAAAAAAAGAGATTTTGAACATTTACTTTTTGATAAGAAAAACAGCAATAGGATATTAAAATTCAGAGATTTCATGAACGATCTATAAATACCAATGAACTCTTTTTGTTTCTTGTGTTATCTTAGTCTCCCTATCTCCTTTTCACATTTTCTCCCTTTCGTGATTAATTCCAATGAATTCCCATCAATTCCTACCAATACCTATTAATTCCCATTAATACCCATAAATACCCTATACTTAAAAATACATAACGCAATTACAAATAACCAAAAACCTAATACCCCCCACCCAATACCCAAAATCCCTAAAAACATGAACATAACATCCATAGTCGGCGCACGTCCCCAATTCATTAAACTCGCACCTTTATCAAAAGAGCTTAGAAAACATCACAATGAAGTGATCATCCATACCGGTCAGCACTATGATAAAAATATGTCTGATCTTTTTTTCAGAGATCTGAATATCCCTGAACCTGATTACAATCTAGGTATTGGTGGTTATACTCATTCTTTGCAAACCGGGAAAATGCTCGTCGAGATCGAAAAAGTGATCATGAACCTCAAGCCAGATCTGATGATCATATTTGGTGACACTAATACAACATTAGCTGGTGCAATGGTAGGATCAAAATTACATATCAAAACTTTACATATCGAAGCTGGATTACGGAGCTTTAACAGATCCATGCCGGAAGAGATCAACAGGATCGTTGCAGATCACACTAGTGATTATCTGTTTGCTCCAACTAATACCGCTATGAGTAATCTAGCTCATGAAGGATTATCCAAGAAATCATATCTTACCGGTGATATCATGGTTGATTCATTACTGCATAATATCAAAATTGCTGAAAATAAATCTGATGTAATGAATGAATTAGGATTGATACCAGATGATTATCTCCTGCTAACTTTGCATAGACCTTACAATGTTGATGATCCAGAGAAATTAGAAATAATCTTACATGAACTCTCTACATTACAAACAAACATTGTCTTTCCTATTCACCCTAGAACAAGAAAGATCATTCATAAGCAAGGAATAAAGATACCATCAAACATATTGATGATTGATCCAGTTGGATATCTTGATTTTATTGTATTGGAGTCACATTCCAAAATGATCATTACGGATTCAGGTGGTATTCAGAAAGAAGCATATATTCTGAAAAAACCCTGTGCTACTATTAGACCTGAAACCGAATGGATCGAGACCGTTGAAGACGGATGGAATATCCTTCTTGATGTTGATCAACCAGGTTTTATTGAAACGATAAAGAACTTTAAACCAGCATCCAAGCAAGATGATATTTTCGGAGAAAATGTTGCGGAGAAGATGGCTGATATTATACGTGATATAAAATAAAGTAGAGAAATAGGATAAAGATTAAAAGGTAAAAAACCGAACACAAGCAATGGAATATTTTTTCTTCATTTTCCCCGAAGGTGATAGATACTGTAACCTATTGAGCATCGATAGGACTAGAACCATAAAGTCATCCATTCCCTGAAAGGGATAGATACATTCAAACCTTCTCATCTTCTTCCCTTCTCCTCTTCCCACTTTCCCCGAAGGGGATAGATACTATAACCTATCGAGCATAGATAGGACTAGAAACACAAAGTTATGCATTCCCTAAAAGGGATAGATAAACTATTTGACATTAATGTTACAAAATATGAGTTAATTAAATATAAAGAAATCTTTTCAAAAGAGGAGCAACATGAATATCTCATTAAGCTTTGAGGCCCATTTACCAGCTAAGTTTCAAAAAAAAGGTACGACATATATCGGTAATTGTCATATTTTAGATGTAGTAACACAAGGAGAAACTCTTGATCAAGCAAAGAAGAATCTTGCTGAAGCTATTGAATTATTTTTAATCACATGTTATGAGATGGGAACACTTGATGATGTATTAAAAGATTGTGGTTTTACATCCCAAAAGCCAAATAAGAATATGCAGATTAGAAATACAGATGAGATATCTGTGAAAATACCTTTTTATTTGATGGAAAAAGTTAGTTCACAAAAGCAATGCCGAGTATAAAACCACAACATTGGAAAACATTGGTTTGTGTATTTAGAAGAGCAGGTTTTGAAATCAATCGTCAAAAGGGAAGCCACATCGTATTAACAAAAAAAGGATGTATAAGACCTGTCATCATTCCGCAGTATACTCAAGTTGGAAAGGACATTATTTTAAATAATCTCAGATTAGCTAATGTATCAAGAGAAGAATATTTTAATTATTTGGAACAATGTTAATGAATATCATACCTCAGAGTTCAATCTGGAGAATACTCTGGTAATCAATTGATATGCTATGAATAAAAGACCTATGAAAATAATCAAACACTTTCCCCAAAGGTGATAGATACTGTAACCTATCGAGCATCGATAGGACTAGAACCATAAAGTCATCCATTCCCTGAAAGGGATAGATACTTATTCACTTTCACATTTTATCAATTTCTCGGTTTACATCCTTAAAATCTTCAACACTACAAACTATAACAATCTGGCATATTTGAAAAATATTTGTTAATTAGTAAAATTCTGCACTATTTTCTTGACAAAAAAATAGGATATTTCACTCTATAAAGTGCTCATCAATCAAAGAAACCAAAAAGGAGGTTTACCATGAGCAAAAGAACAGCAAACGTCAACACGATCATTATCGGTGGTAACATTGTTCGAGATCCTGAAGTAAAAGAAGTAGGTGAAGGTAAAATAAAAGTCACCACCTTTACCATTGCCAACAATCGTCCCTACCAGGATAAGGATAACAACTGGCAAGAAGAAACTACTTATGTTGATGTAGAAGCGTGGAGCAATCAGGCAAAAAAGATCGAAGAAAGAGCTGAAAAGGGAACACCGATCCTTGTGGAAGGAAGCCTGAAACTCAATAAGTGGGAAAACAACGAGGGAAAGACTATTTCAAAAATTCTTATACGAGCTGATAGAATTCACGTGCTTGAGTATGATAAGAAAAAAGATAAATTCTAATTGATCTGTTTTTGATTACTTTTCAAGGTTTTCAGAATAAGACTGAATATCTCTCCGGAGTGAAAACGTAACTCCTGAGAGATTTTTCAGTCTTTTTACGTTGATAACTCTGTAAAATCGTATATCCATCTTGTGCAAGATTAAAATCTTAGTTTAAACGTAACATGAATTCAAAAAAATAAATCAAAATTATTATACACAATAATAGAATATGACAGCCAATTTGCCTTAGTGGACTAGAAAAATATCAATTTTATTGATACTCTCAACGCCAGAACTTAAAAATGGGTAAAGAAAATCATGAATAAAATTAGCTAAAGGAGCATATATGAAAAACGTTTCTCTTTCACCAAATGGGGTTGAATATCAGCTTCCGACTGAAGAACAATCCGCGAAAGAGCTGGAAGAACTCAAAAGAATTACTATTGAACAAAAAAAATTGGGACTCACAATCGTTGCTGTTCAGGGTATGGGATTCGTAGGCTGCGTCATGGCAGCAGTTGTTGCTGATGCAATTGATGGAGAAGGTAATCCACTCTATTTTGTACATGGTCAGCAACGTGCTTCCTTACGTTCTTTCTGGAAGGTTCCAGTCATAAACACTGGAGTTCCACCTGTGAGCTCCTCAGATGCAGAAGTACCAGAAATTTTTAATCGAACAGTTGTCGAAAAGAAAACGCTGCGAGCAACATGGCTTAATTATGCCTACGAGGTTGCTGATATTGTCGTGGTTGATATTCAACTTGATGCAACCAAACCAGCCTTTGGTGATGCAGCACAAGGTTATTGTGACATGTCTGCGTTCCGTGACGGTATGAAAACACTCGGTAAACATATATCAGCAGACTGTCTTGTTCTTGTAGAAACGACCGTTCCACCCGGAACCTGCCAGAATGTTGTCAAACCTCTTCTGGAAGAAGAATTCAAGAAACGTGGTATTGATACATTAACGCATCCTCCACTTATTGCACACTCCTATGAGCGTGTTATGCCGGGTGCTAAATATGTAAGTTCTATCAGGGATTTCTGGCGAGTATTTTCTGGAGTAAACGAGAAAAGTAAAGACATCGCAAGAGAGTTTTTAAACAATATTCTTGATACCCGAAATTATCCTCTTACTGAACTGGATAACACCAATGCTTCTGAACTCTCCAAAGTTATGGAAAACTCCTATCGAGCAACTAATATTGCGCTGACGCTCGAATGGGCGAAATGCGCTGAAAAGATCGGTGTTGATCTTCACAAGGTTCGTGCTGCGATACGTAAGCGTAAAGGAACCCATGACAATCTGCTGCGTCCAAGTTTAGGAGTCGGTGGTTACTGCCTCACAAAAGATCCTGTGCTTGCGAACTGGGCAATGGATGCGATATTTAACATCGATGAAGATCTAAAGATGGCAATTCATTCTGTGGATATAAATGATACTATGCCACTCCATACGATCGATCTGATCAAAGAGGAGTATCCAGAGCTAAAAGATGTGAAGATCGCTGTTCTTGGTGTTTCCTATTTAGAGGATCTCGGTGATACTCGTCACTCACCTTCCGAAATATTAATAAAGTTCCTGAATGAATACTGGGCTGTGGTGAACACTCATGATCCGTATGTGGAATACTGGGCAGAAATGGAGAATGTTACAATAAAGAAGAAATTGGAAGATGCAGTAAAAGAAGCTGATGTGATCATCTTTGCAGTAGGACATTCTGAATATCTCCAGCTTGAACCGGAAGAGCTAGTTAAAATGTCCGGAGGTAAACCTCTCATAGTTGATTGTTCGAATTTCCTGACTGACGAGAAGATAAAGAAATATTTGAAATTAGGATCAAAAGTGAAAGGTGTGGGGAAGGGACATATTGAAACACTTGGATAATGGTAAAGAAATATTATTATGAAGTATATCATAAGCTGAAAAATGTACGTAATAATCATTGTTTCTCTATTATTGGTTTTCCTCAGTATATCATTTCTAATTTCTCAGAAAACAGGCAATCCTACTAAGAATTCGTTCTCGATTATTATACCCTGTCGTAATGAAGAAGATAATCTACCTCAGCTGTTGATGTCCTTGAATAATTTGCAGTATCCTGATGATCTGTACGAAATAATCTTTATTGACGATGCATCTTCAGATAGAACAGCGGATCTTCTTACAGAATTTGTTCGTAATCTTTCCAATTGTCATATCATACCTATCGAGCAGAAGAGTGAAGAATACAAAGGGAAGAAATTTGCATTGAAAAAGGGAATCGAGTACACACAATGTGATCACCTCCTTTTTACTGATGCAGACTGCCAAGTTCCATCAAATTGGATTGATTCATTTAATGACTATATTGCGCCTGATGTCGGAATGGTCGTGGGTTACTCACCAGAGAAGAATGTATCAACATTCAGAAGATTCAGCCAAATCCTTACTGCAGATTTTTACTGTGCAACAATACATTGTGGTTTACCCTTCAGTGCGAATGGGCGTAATCTCTATATCAATAAAGATGCCTATATGCAGGTTGATGGTTTTGAAAAGATAAAAAAATACACCTGTGCCGAAGATAAACTGCTTCTTAACCTCATTAGAAAAACCAATTATAAGATTATGTATAATTCAGATTCAAAAGTATATACAAATCCGCAAATACTAAATTATGCAAACCAACAAAAAAGAAGATATGGGCAGTTATCTTTATCATCACCACTTTATAAACTACTCTCGATGCTGATATTTTTCTTCTATATCTATCTTCCAATTCGTGTTCTAATTTTCAGGGATTGGATAGGTTTGGCTATATACTTTTCAGCATTTTTACTCTTCTGGATAGCAGGTCTTATCAGACATAAGGAAAGGTTTCATGTGTGTGATATTTTATACATATTGATCTATCCTTATTATCTCATTTATTTTTCGCTTCTGGGTATGTTTGGTAAATGGACATGGAAGTAGTGATATGAAACTTTCTCATTCATCAAAAACAATCATCATTGTTCTAAAACTGCTCATAACTGTTCTCATCCTCTATTTCATATTTAAAAAGATTGATTTTCATACGTTGGTCAGGGATTTTTTATCAATCAAGCTTTGGATTATTATCGTCATAGTTATTACAACAATAATTAAACTTTTGATACAAGCATACAACTGGGGAAAATATCTCAAACTGAACTCCGATTACACACCGCAAAAGTATGAGGTACTAAAATCATATTTTGTGGGTTTAGCGCTTCGTTTTCTTGGACCAGGTGGTATTGGGGTAGTCGGTAAAATATTTTTTGTTAACAACAAAAAGAAAGCAACTCTCGCTTCAATAGGAGTTGAACGTATATTTCTCACTTGGAAAAATCTATTTTTTGCAGCAATTGCAGCGATATTTTATTTTTCAAATGTCAGCATGATCATCAAACTTATCTCCCTAATTGCAGTGATCCTGCTCCCGTACATCATATATCTATTTTCGTTTTTTACTAAAAATGAGAACATAGAATCCTATCTGATGAATTATCTAAAGAAAGTTCCAGAGATCATGGGAGCACAAATCATTTTTGTGATTTTCACGTTCTTTCAGTATTTTATTCTTATGAGAAATTTTGTAGATATCAGTTTTTTTAAAATCATGATCTCTGTACCACTCATTCATATTTCTCATATCATACCGCTATCTTTTAATGGATTTGGTCTTCGTGAAACCTTTGCCATCGAAGTATTTTCGAAATATTATATCAGTGCAGAACTTGCAGTCACTTCCACCTTTCTCATTTTCTTCTTTAATTCTGTAATTCCTGCTTTGATCGGAGTATATTATATTTTTAAAATAAAGAGACATAAAGGTTGTGAGGATACAATGTTAAACAGAACTATAAAGTAAAAAATTTTGTTCAAAACAAATAGTGATAATCGAAATAATATTTTATTAATATTCATGATTTCTTGACATAAAAAGAAAAACTTGACATAGGATTGTAAAAAAAATAAGAAACATCTAAACATACTCTGAAAGGAGAACGTATGGGAAAGAATCTTTTGAAGATAATTAGTTTTTTGTTGGTTGCATTTTTTATTCTTTCAGCATGCTGCCATAAACCACCTCCACCAATCTCACAGAGCGAGCTTCAAGAGCTTCGTGCAAAAGTAGAGCAGTGCGAAGTTCAGGTTGCAGCACAAAATGCAGAGATTGAAGCATTAGAGCTTGAACTACAGCAGAAAAAAGTGGAACTACAAAACCTGAAAGATTATGAACAACAGCTCAAAGATGAAGGCTTTTTGGAGGAATAATATGTTAAAAAAATATCTAGTGATCGCAATGTTGGTAATTTTCCTGCCAACTTTTCTTCAGGCAGAATTCCGTTATTACTCCGAAGAAGAATATAAGGATCTTTCTAAAGAGGAAACACTCAAATACTGGGAAGACCTTGAAAACGAAATGATGATGCTGCAGGTTCGTCAAAAAAACTCTTGTTCACAAATTCCAGAGAACGAGAAAAAATTAGCTGATCTAAAAAATGATATTAATCTAATTCAGAAGGAATATGATGTCATATATAATCGAATCATGAGTAAGATTGGTACAGTATCCCACAGTGATCTTGTTGCCTTTGAGAAGAGACTTAATGAAATCAAAAATCGACTTGATTATTATGATCAACTACCTAACTCGGAACTTTATAAAAGTAATCAGGAAATCAAAAATTTCATTGCTCAGTATGAAGGACTGAAAGATGAAGATTTAGCAAAAGCACCTCAGTTCAGAAATGATTTTATGGAATTAGATACGAGAATTGCGATGCTCAAAGAAAACATGTATCCCTATGGTGAATACTATGAGGATGATTATACGGTTGTAAAAGGTGATTACCTTGTAAAGATCTCCGGTTATGAACACATTTATAATGATCCTGCAAAATGGGGTATTATATATCGTGCAAATCGTGATCAGATCAAAGATCCTGACTTGATCTATCCCGGACAGGTTTTTAAAATACCTCGTGGATTACCTACAACTTGGAAAGTGTATAAAGGCGAATGTCTCTGGACGATTTCAAGTTATCCCGAAATCTATAATGATCCCTTCCAATGGCCCAAAATATATAGAGCTAATACTGATCAAATTAAAGATCCCGACTTGATCTATCCAAATCAAATCTTAAGAATACCCAGAAACTAATTACATAGCATTATAAAGAAGTCCCTTATTTCATTCTGAAAGTAAGGGGCTTTTTTTTTAAAAATTTTCGCCTAACAAAATAGCCTTCAATCCTGAGAGAAGTTTGCCTTTTCTTTGACAAAAGATTTATTCAAAAAATTTATATAAAATAATGAAAATATATATCCCAAAAAAACGTATATCTCAAGCATTTATCGCAGTGGGAATAACAGCGATACTGATCTTTATCGCTAATTTCTTATTCACCAGACAGGATAATGTCATTAGGAAATCTTCTTTCAATGTCGGACAGATTGCAAACCAAACGATCGTAGCACCCTATAATTTCTATATCTACGAGGATACTGAAGTATTCAAAGAAAAACAGGAAAAAGCAGAACAACGTGTACTTCCAAAATATCGTCTCTCAAATGATGTTATCTTTGATATTCAGACTCGCATTAATGATTTGTTCAGTGCCCTGGAAAAAACATTTATAGAGGATACACTTGTCTCAGTGCGAATTCAGAGAATTGGTCAAAAAGGGATACTTTTTTCGGAAGAGGAACTCTCGTTTCTTTCTGATAAGGAGAAACGGGAAGAACTCTATGACTTTCTTCTTCCTCAAGTAAAAAATGTTTTGAATCAGGGTATTCTAGATAGAGAACCATCCAAGCAGAGTATCACTTTTATCAATGGAAATACAGAAAGAGAAGTTCCTATAAATGAGCTTTTCACAAAACAAACAGCCATAAACTATATACTCAGCCAAAGAACACCACAGTTTAGGACTGAAGCATGGACAAAAATTATTAATAAATTGCTGGAAACTAATATCCAACCAAATATTCTCTATGACGAAAGTGCGACAGAACTTGCAAAAAAACGAGCTCGCGAGGGTGTTCAGAAAATTTTGGGTGAAGTATTGAAGAACGAACTCATCGTTCAGGAACATCAGAAGATAACAAGCGAAATGCTCCTAAAATTGGATGCACTGGAGCAGGCAGAGCAGAAGAGAATGTTGCTAGAAAAAACCGGAGGAAAGATCTTCGCATCGATCGCACAGTTTATCTATATTTTCCTGATATTATCATTATTTATTATTTTGTCCTATTTTATTCATCCTGAATTTTTAAACGTGTTTTCCTTTTTCAGAACGTTTATGATTTTTACTGCTGGTATTGCATTGCTGGTTATCTTAACGAAAAATGTAACTTCTCTTTCTTCCTACATTATTCCTTTTGGAATGCCTGTTATACTTCTTGCTTTTCTCATTAATATACCTGCAGCGATCATTTTTGCTGTGGTAAATTATTTTCTTATGCTGGCAATTCTTGAATGGAAAGTTGTACCTGCAACGATCTTGTGTCTTTCTGGAATTAGTGCTGTTTTACCTCTTGGAAATCCCCGCAGTAGAAAGGATTTCTATAATGCAGCCTTTTATATGTTGCTTTTCTTCATTGTGCTTGTTCTTGTGTTTGGTGCGATTAATCATAGTAAGATACTGACGATCCTTAATGATATTAAATGGGGAGTCTTTGGTGTGGGCATCTCTTTAGTTGGTAGCATGGCATTACTTGCGCCTGTTGAGCAGCGATTGCCGGTCATTACAAATATTCACTTATTAGAGATCGGAGATTTTAGCAATCCACTTTTAAAGACCCTATCTGAGGTTGCGTCTGGTACCTATCATCATTGCATCATCGTAGGAAATCTGGCAGAAGCTGGAGCAAAAGCTATCGGAGCAAATCCAATTCTTGCCAGAGTCGGAAGCTACTATCATGACATCGGAAAGACCAAGGATCCAGAATACTATATTGAAAATACAACGAAGGAAGAAAGCATACATAATCAGATGACAGCCACACAGAGTGCACAAATGGTAAAACATCATGTAGAGGAAGGTGTGAAGCTTGCACGTGAGCACCATATTCCCAAAGCAATCATAGATATAATTCAGCAGCATCACGGTTCATCTCAGATCAGCTATTTCTATAATCAAGCAATGCAGGATAATGAAGAGATTAACGAGAAGGATTTTTATTACGATGGTCCGAAACCACAGAGTAAAGAGGCAGCCATTGTAATGGTCGCTGATATTGTTGAATCTATAACAAAATCCATGGATGAACCATCAGTCGAGGAGATAGAGAGTATTGTGAGTAAAACTATTAAGAGATTGGTAGATAACGATCAGCTTTCTGAATGCGATATCACTTTGAAGGAATTAAAAACTTTACAGGAAAGTATGATGCCCATCTTACTTGGTATTTATCAAAAACGTATAGCATATCCAGAATAAATGGAAGAGAGTAATCAACAGATAATTAATGAAACCGACGCTGATATTGATCGGCGGAGTCTGCACAAACTAATTCATTACATATTAAAAGTAGAGAAATTATCTCCAGAAACGATCCTCAATGTAGTTTTTGTGGATAATGAAACAATCCATCAATTGAACAAACGATTCTTAGATAGAGATAGAGCAACAGACGTTCTTTCGTTTAATGTACATACAGAATATCTCCCCGGTGACCTAAAAATTTTGGGGGATATATATATTTCGGCAGAACGAGCTTTCATTCAAGCAAAAGATTATGAAGTTGATTTTATGGATGAAGTTAAACGCCTGGTCATTCATGGCTTGCTTCACCTTATCGGGTATGAACATGATAATGAGAAGGCTGAGAAAGAGATGGTATCATTGACAGAGAAGTATCTTACATTCACAGAGGAAGGAATCTTATGACGCTCAAAATACTCATACTACTCGGCTTCTTGTGTCTCTCTGCTTTCTTCTCATCTTCGGAAACAGCATTGTTCTCTCTCTCCAGAATGTATCTCAAGAAACTTGAGAATTCAAAAAAATGGTCAAACAGATACATCATCAGACTTCTCAAACATCCACAACAGCTCCTGATCACGATATTGCTAGGAAACACAATTGTCAATGTGACTTTTGCTTCTGTGGCAACTATTATTACATTAGATATTGTCGATAAGATACCTGGTTCTTACGAGACTATTGCTCTTACCATCGAAATTTTCATTGTGACTATCGTCGTACTCATTTTTGGCGAAGTGGTTCCAAAGGTGTTTGCTATACAGTATGCAGAAAGATACTCGACGCTTATAGCATTTCCCATCGGTTTTTTCAAAATTGTGTTATTTCCCATTGTGAAAATATTGGAAATCTTCTCTAGACTCTTCACTAAACATTCGGAAAATGGATTGCTTGATGAAAATATTCGCGTGACATCAGAAGATATTAAAAACATCGTGTATGATGCAGCCCCCGATCTGGTTGATATTCACAGAGAAGAAAGGGAGATGCTCAATAGTGCTTTTGAATTTTATGACACGAAAGTGAAAGAGATACTCACTCCAAGAATAGATATCACTGCGATGGAAATCGAGGATGGTTTTGAACATCTTATCCATGTGATAAAGGATTCGGGATTTTCCAGAATTCCGATCTATCGTGGCACGATCGATAATATCATCGGCACAGTGTTCAGTAAGGATATCATCATGAATCTTGGTTCGTATAAGCGCATTAAAGACCTGATGAGACCTTGCTACTTCATCCCTGAAAATATGAAACTAAGTTTTCTCCTTTCATATTTTCGAAAAAACAAAATTCACATGGCAGTGGTGGTCGATGAATATGGAGGTACTACTGGACTTGTAACCCTCGAAGACGTGTTGGAGGAAATCGTTGGTGAGATTCTAGATGAAACTGATGTCGAGCGAGAAGAGATCAAACCGCTTGCAAAGAATGAATTTTTAATTGATTGTTCCACAGATATAGATGTGGTCTCCAAGCGTTTCACCCTCGATATAGATGAGCAATTTGACAGCTTCTCCGGCTTTATTTACCAACTTTTCGGCAAGATCCCGGAGAAGGATGAGAGTGTCATTTATAAAGATATTTACAATTTTACTATCGAATCTATTGATGGACAGCGTATCACAAGCGTAAAGCTCACTATCCTTAATCCAAAAAGTGAAAAATAGCTCTTGGTTTCTGCTTTTCTTTCTTTTTCCTGCACATCTTTTTTCAGGAACTACGACCTATACTTATAGCATTCATTATGCAGGGTTACCTGTTGCTCGAACAATAATTACTCACGATGATACAGATTCGCTTCAAACCATAACCGTAGAAACGTCATCAAAGGGATTGATTTCGGCACTATTTACTGTGGAAAATACGTATGTAAGTTCAAGCAATTCTGACTTTCTTCCGTTATTTTTCTGGAAAACGATCCATCAGCAAAACGTTCAGGAAAAGAAGATCGTCGTATTTCATGAAGATACTTCTGCAATTGAGATTCGTGATCTACTCGCTCAGAGAAAAGATATTCTAAAGACAGAAACTCCGATCTATGATATCGTTAGCTTTACCTTTGGACTTCTCAATCAAATGCCCGACGAAAAAAGCTACAACTGTTATGGGAATTATCGTCTATGGAAAATGGAAACTCAGATAAAGGACACTGTTGTGATTTCTTATGATAAGAAAAATTATGAGTGTGCTTTGTATAAAATCACATCTAAGCTCGAATATGATTCTGGAATAGATTCCAAAACTGACATTTTAACAAATAATATTTTCAAACCAAACAGCATAACTTATTACTGGGTGCGTCCGGATGATAATGTACTTCTCAGGGCTCAGTACAAGCGTTTCCCCTTTAGTATATTTTTATATCTCAAAGATATAGAGATAATGTAATCTTCGTATAAAATCTTCATAGAAAACTTCCAAAACTTGACATTATAAGAACTCCATAGGTTTTCTCAAAAATATGAAAAAGGGATTTCGAATTGCACTTATTGTTTGGACAATACTCATGCTTACATTGTCCTCGTTGCCAGATATGCAGGCACCGGAATTATTTCCAAAGTATTCAGACAAGATCGTTCATTTTATTGAATTCCTAATATGGGGAATGCTCTTCATGATGATGCTCAAGCAGGAAGACCGTATTGGTAATGTATGGGGTGCTCTTTTGTTTGTTCTTATTTTTGGCTCTATTTTAGGCATCGTAGAAGAATTTCACCAGATGTTCGTTTCGGGCAGGAGTGCGGATATACGAGACCTTGCAGCTGATATCGGAGGCGTGCTCATTGCATCGCTAATTTTTAGAATATTTTATAGAAAACCAAGATATTATCTCCCAAGAAGAAGCTAACACATTAAAAAATCATTATGAACTATCAAGCACCTCGAGGAACCTATGACGTACTCCCAAAAGAGATCAACAAATGGCATTATCTCGAAAGGATTATACGTAGATTAACCAGGTTATTTAATTACTCGGAAGTCCGTTTTCCAGTATTCGAACAACTAGATCTCTTTCAGAGGAGTGTGGGCGAAGATACTGATATTGTTGAGAAGGAGATGTATACATTCACAGACAAAAAGGGTAGACAGCTCGCGTTGCGCCCCGAAGGAACCGCATCAATTGCACGCTTGTGTGTTGAACACAGTTTACAGGCATCACAAAAAGATCCCCTTCGCATGTGGTATATTGGGCCCATGTTTCGATATTCCCGTCCTCAGAAGGGAAGATATCGTCAGTTCATTCAATTCGGGATCGAATGCGTGGGTTCCGAAGAACCGATTATCGATGCAGAGATCATCGCGATCGGATGGAAAATTTTGCAGGAAGCCAGGGTGCCAAAAGTGTCTCTTGAGATCAACAGTGTTGGATGCCCCGAATGCAGGGAAGCGTACCACAAGACATTAAAAGAATTTTTATATAATGATAAGGAACAGTATTGCTATGATTGTCAGCGAAGAATGGAACAAAACCCCTTGCGTGTTTTTGACTGCAAAAATAAAATCTGTCAGATGCTTATTATGGATGCACCTCGAATGCTAGATCATCTCTGTAAAGATTGTCATGACCATTTTGATGGTGTGAAGTCATTTCTGGATATGATGGATATTCCTTATAATGTGAATCCTGAGATCGTGAGAGGCCTGGACTACTATACGAAAACAGCTTTTGAATATAAGATCAACTATCTTGGTGCGCAGGATGCACTTGGCGGTGGCGGCAGATATGATGGATTGATAGAATATCTTGGTGGCAGAGCTACACCTGCTGTGGGTCTTTCAATGGGACTGGAACGCATTCTTCTTTCACTGGAAAAATCTGGTTTCAAGTTTCCGATTGACAAGACACTTGAAGTGCTGGTGATACCAATTGGAGAAGAGACGTTACAAGCTTCTCTTCGTTTAATGAAAACGCTGCACAGGCAGGGAATCTCCGCCATAGTAGCTGATGGACATTCATCGGTTGGAAGTAATCTTAAACTTTGTGATAAAAATAATATTAGTTATGCAGTACTTATCGGAGAAGAAGAATTAAAAACCGGGAAATATCCTATCAAAACGATCCTTAAAAAAACTCAGGAAGAGATAGATAAGGATTTGATCGTGCAATATATCTTGAATAAGAGGGCATAATAAGATGATATTAGTAACAGGCGCAGCAGGATTTATCGGTTCCCATTTAGTGGAACATTTATTGGCAAAAGGCGAGAGTGTGGTAGGTCTGGATAATCTCAACGATTTTTACGATCTTAACCTCAAGCAGTACAATCTTAAACTTATTAACGAGAAAGATCAACGAGGTAAGAAATTCACTTTTATTCGAGGAGATATTACAGATAGCGGATTAATGCAGATCATGTTCAATGAATATGATTTTGAATGTGTGATTCACCTTGCTGCAATGGCTGGAGTACGCCCTTCAATTGAAGATCCACTGTACTACCGACAGGTCAACATTGAGGGCACGCATAACCTTCTTGAGAGCTGCAAGAAACATGGTATTAAAAAATTCATCTTTGCATCATCTTCCTCTGTGTATGGTAATAACCAAAAAATACCTTTTTCTGAAGATGACCCAGTTGACCGACCAATATCACCTTATGCTGCAACAAAAAAAGCAGGTGAGTTACTATGCCATACCTATCATTATCTCTATGATATGGATGTGCTTTGCTTAAGATTTTTTACGGTATATGGCCCTCGTCAACGTCCAGATCTTGCGATCCATACATTTTCAATTTTTGTGATGAACAAGAAATCAATTCCATTTTATGGTGATGGCACTACAGCACGAGATTATACCTATATCGATGATGTAATAGATGGAGTGATCAAAGCATATAATTATATTATGCAACATGAGAATGTGTATGAGGTTATCAATCTCGGGAATAACGATCCGATAACCTTGAACGATCTTGTGAATGCAATTTCTGAGCATCTTGAATATGAAGTGATGACAGAGATGCTACCTCTTCCAAAGGGTGATGTGACTATTACGTATGCTGATATTTCTAAAGCTAAGGAAATGTTGCATTATAATCCTAAAACGAATATCAACAACGGACTAAGAAAATTCTTTGATTGGTTCTATGAGTATTATAAATTATCTGTAATGGAGTAGTATGTTTGATTTATTAGGAAACTGGAAAAGAACGAGTTACGCTGGAGATCTTACTATCCATGATGAAGGTCGTGAAGTGGTGTTGATGGGTTGGGTACACAATCGTCGCGATATGGGGAATCTGATCTTTATCGATCTAAGAGATATTAATGGTATTGTTCAGGTTGTGTTCAATCCACTCAATGGTACACAACTCCTGACAAAAGCACATAATTTAAGACTCGAATATGTTTTTGCGGTTCGAGGAAAAGTAGCTGCACGTCCCGAAAACATGATCAATCCAGACCTGAAAACTGGTGAGATAGAGGTGGTTGCGCTTGATCTTAAGATTCTTAACTCATCCAAAGAATTGCCTGTTCAAATCAACGAAAAAGTTGTTGCCGATGAAGACTTGCGCCTTAAATATCGATACCTTGATCTGCGAAGACAGGAGCTTCAGCGGAAGATACTCTTACGTCATGCTATTATTTTTAAGATGCGTAAGTTCCTCACCGACAGAGATTTCTATGAGATCGAAACTCCACTCCTTGTGAGAAGTACTCCAGAAGGAGCTCGTGATTATCTGGTGCCTAGCAGAGAGTATAAAGGCAAATTCTATGCACTGCCCCAATCTCCTCAAATCTACAAGCAGCTTTTGATGATCAGCGGATTCGATAAATATTTTCAGATGGCTCATTGTTTCCGTGATGAAGACCTTAGGGCTGACCGACAGCCAGAATTTACTCAGCTCGATCTGGAGATGAGTTTTGTAGATCAGGAAGATGTGTTCGAAGTAATGGAGAAGATGTTCTTTGCGGTTTTCAAAGAAATACTTGAAATAGAATTACCCATTCCATTTCCCAGACTCACATACAAAGAAGCGATGGCGAGATATGGAAGTGATAAACCAGATCTGCGTTTCGGACTGGAGATAAAAGATGTATCCGATATAGTGGCACGCTCAGAATTCCGTGTGTTTACATCAGTTATAGAAAGTGGGGGATGCGTACGAGCGCTCAATGCAAAAGGATGTGGAGGATATACACGAAAAGAAATAGACAGACTGGAAGAAATTGCAAAACATCTCGGCGGCAAAGGGTTAGCCAGAATGAAGATGGAAGACGGCAAGTTACAGTCGAATATAGATAAATTTTTCTCAGATGAGATAAAAACACAACTTATCAAAGTAATGGATGCTGAAGAAGGTGATTTGATACTCTTTGTCGCAGATAAACAGAAGATGGTTTGTAAAATTCTAGGAGAGCTTAGAAATCGTCTTGGTAATGAACTCGATCTTATAGATATTTCCGAATTTAACTTCCTCTGGGTAACAGACTTTCCTTTATTCGAGTGGAACGACGAAGAGGAAAAATGGGAAACTGCTCATCATATGTTTACGATACCAAAAGATGAGCATCTTGAATATCTGGATGATCCTGAGAAATATGGAGATATCATTGGCAAACTCTACGATCTTGTTTGCAATGGAGTTGAACTTTCATCGGGAAGCATTCGATGCCATAGACCTGATATTCAACGAAAGATCTTCAATATAATTGGAATTGAGGGAGATGAACTTGAACGAAAATTCGGATTTTTCCTCAAAGCTTTTGATTACGGCACACCACCTCATGGAGGTATCGCTCCGGGTATAGATAGAATTGTGATGATCATGACTGCTGCAGAATCGATAAGAGATGTCATTGCTTTCCCCAAAACTCTTAAAGCGGTTGATTTGATGAGTGATTCCCCCTCAGAAGTGGACAAGGTATTGATCAAAGATCTTGGATTGGAGATAAAAGAGTAACCTCACCCTCAGTCTCAATCCAGACAGGTAACCCTCTCCAATAAACGAACAATGACAGGAAAGTTGGTTCACTATTCTATTGAAGTGTTATTCAGGATTGAGTTATGAACCGTAGAACACTTTTTACGCTACTCGTATTAGCAATTATAACTCCACTTGGATTTTTAACAAAATTCTATTCCGGATTAGCAGCAAATTGGGTAAGCAATTCTCTTGGAGGAGTATTTTATGAGATATTTTGGTGTCTTGTACTCTTTCTAATTTTTAGAAAACTGTCTCCATTAAAAATTGCATCGATAGTATTTTTTGTTACCTGTTCTCTGGAATTTACTCAACTCTGGAAACCATATTTTCTGGAAGAACTCAGACGGCATTTCATCGTAAGAACAGTTATTGGCAACTCCTTTTCCTGGAGTGATTTTTTCTACTATCTGATTGGTTCTTTTATAGGGTTACTGGTTATTAAAGGAATTTGCACGTTAGCAAAGGATTGAGAAACTAAAGGTAATAACAGCAGAGAGTATAGAGGGACATTGAAAAGTTTCCTTTTTTATTTATCAGGAATTATGGCAATACCCGGAAGTTCTTTACCCGATAAATATTCCAATGAAGCACCTCCACCAGTCGAGATATGAGAGACCTTATTTGCAAAACCAAATTGTTCAATTGCAGCCGCAGAATCACCTCCACCAATAATCGTAATACCTTTGCATGTTGCCACACCTTTTGCAACCCCTCTTGTACCATGTGAGAAGCTATAGATCTCGAACATGCCCATCGGACCATTCCATACCACGGTCTTGGATGCATTGATTATGTCTGAATATTTTAAAACTGTCAATCTGCCAATATCCAAACCGATCATATCATCAGGTATTGCATTGACAGGAACAGAGTGATATTCTGCATCTTCAGCGATCTCCTGAGCTACTACAGTATCTTCGGGAAGCACGAAATCAATACCTTTTTCCTTTGCCTTTTCCATGATCTCTTTTGCAGCTTCAATTTTATCTTCTTCAACCAAAGATTTTCCGGTTGAATAACCAAGAGCTCTCAAGAAGGTGAACATCATGGCGCCACCGATGAGAATATGATCAGCTTTATCAATCAGTTGAATAATAAGTTCTATCTTGTCTGATACTTTTGCGCCTCCCAGAATTGCGGTGTATGGTTTCTTTGGATTTTTTAGTGCTTTGTCGAGAAAATCAATTTCCTTCTCGATCAGAAAACCGATTGCTGATGGTAGTAGTTCAGCAACTCCTACATTTGAAGCATGAGCGCGATGAGCAGTCCCAAAAGCATCGTTCACAAAAAGATCGGCCAGAGATGCAAGCTGCTGAGCAAATTCTTGATCATTTTTCTTTTCTTCTTTATGGAAGCGGGTATTCTCAAGAAGCATTACCTGCCCGGGCTTGAGCTTGATAGCTGCTTTCTTCACCTTTTCACCAACACAGTCGTCCATCATAATTACCTTATTGTTTATTAACTCGGATAGTTTGTTCGCAACTGGCTGCAAACTAAATGCTGCCTTGTTATCACCTTTTGGACGACCAAGGTGTGACATTAATATCACAGCTGCGCCGTTTTCAAGAAGATAATTGATAGTAGGAAGAGCTGCGTTAATTCTTGTGTCATCAGTGATATTTCCTTTATTATCAAGCGGCACGTTAAAGTCCATACGAACCAGCACTTTTTTGCCTTCTACATCAATATCTTTAATGCTCTTTTTTTTCATAATCTACCTCATTGATTTTTTCTAAAATATTCACTTATAAAGTCGTATTGTAATGCGAGCTTTTTGTTATAGTCAAGGTAATCCTTTTCATCAGGTTCTCTGTATCTCCAATCATCAGAAAGCTCTTGAAGAGTTTCAAAAAAGCTCCATTGATGAGCAAAGGTCTTGCCCTGCAATTTTTTTAGTGTTGTAAACTGCTCTTCGCTAATAACATTTTCATTGTATATTTGGTTAAAGAATTTTTTATTCACATAGAAGCTGTCGACCTTCGTATAGGTATAGATTAGCTTTCGTTCTTCCGGCGTAAGCCCTTTGATCTTCTTGAGTGATTGTTGCAGCTGCAGTGCAGTAGAAAATCTGCTTCCTTCAAACTGAGTGATCTTGTCGACAGGGAATTGTTCTTTCTCGATTTTCTGCATTACCGTTGGGGAGAATGAATAGGGGATCTTATGATATACCTTCTGGTCAAAAACGTTCTGAACAAAGAATAAGGCGACGAATGAGATAAAACCTGCAATCAGGGGAGTGGTAATCCAACCGGAAGAAATTTTGCCAAGCACATTAAACTTAATATTCCTGCCACCTTTTGCGAGTGCAATTCCCAGGATTGCTCCTATCACTGCTTGTGAACTTGATACCGGCACAAGTGGATACTTTGGAAGACCCAATGAAATCAGTGCAGTTCGGATCTCATCAGAAGCAAAAAGATACAGCACAATTGACTGAGAAAGAACCACGATCAACGCAGAGATTGGCGACAGTTTAAACAAAGATTTGCCGACAGTTTTGATGACCTTGTGTGAATAAGTAAAGATGCCCACCCCAATAGCAATGCCGCCAAAAAAGAATAATATCTGTGTAGAAGAGATCGTGAAAAAACCATACACATTGATGTCATGAAAAGGTGAGGAATTTGTAAAAACACCCATGACATTTGCGATATTGTTAGCACCCAAACTGTAAGAACCAAAAGCAGCAGCAATGATCAACCCGATACGTGTGTAAGCATCAAGATCAAGGAGATGTATCTTGGCATGCTTGAGAAGGAATGTAAATAATTTGTACAACACAATAGCGATCAAAGCAGAGAGAATTGGACAGATGATCCAAGTGCCCACGATCTTTGTAAGAGAGTTTATATCTGTAACCGAACCACTAAAAAAATTCCAGCCCACAATAGCCCCGACTATTGCCTGGGATGTTGAGACAGGCAGCTTCAATTTGGTCATTAGCGCAACGGCAAGGGCTGCAGAAAGTGCCACTGTGAAAGATCCAGCCATAGTATTGATCGTGCCGAGTTTGCCAAGTGTGTTACTAGCTCCAGAACCTTCTATCACTGCTCCGAGTACGACGAATACCGCAGCGATAAGTGCAGCAGTTTTGAATCTGAGCATCTTAGTCTCGACTGCTGTACCAAAAATATTGGCCGCATCATTCGCACCAAGCGACCATCCCAGAAAGAGACCACTGGAAAGAAGAAAATAACTCATAGTTTATACTTGACGCTTGATAGCATATATTGCCAGACGATCACTTACATTTTCTGCCGAGTCAGAGATGTTCTCAATTTGCTGGGTGACAAATCTTAAATGAAGTTTCTGACTGAGAGAAATATTCGACTTGAAAATCTCTTTTTTTATATTCACTGCTATCTTATCAGCTTCACGCTCAAAAAAGATTACTTTATGAATATGGTCGTTGATTGATGCAATATCTTTGAAAAACGCCCTGACGCCTTTGATCAAGCTCTGTACTGCTTCTATAGATGAGTCTGATAATTCAAGATACAAGGAGTTGAGTTCGGAAGGAATATCGGGCACCTCAATAGAGAACAGCTGCAAAGTTTCTTTCACATCATCCATTACCTGATCAGAATTTTCTAGGATCGCGAGTACATCACCACGATTTTCGGGAATAAGAGTATGTATGTACAGCTGTTTTTCAATGTTAAGCCGAAGCTCATCTGCCTTCCTCTCGTTTTCTGACACTGCAAGAAGACGTTCCTCAAATTCCTTTTTCTCATGATGTAAATAATTCTCAAAACCTTTTTTAAACAAGATACCCGATTCGCTGATGATATTCAAGAAATCATCGATCTGCATCTCTATCATTTTTGTTGTTTTTAGTAAAATTGACACAGTAACTCCTTATTTAACGAATTTCCAATATTTTGTTCCTTTTTGACATGTGCCCAAAACAACAGCTATATTCCCAAACAACATGAAATAAAGTGTTCTACAATGTGTACACATGAATAGTTTTTTTATCCCCAGCATCCTCATTAACCATGTTCTGGTTTCTCGATGCCGACTATTATTTCCACAACATGGGCAATACGTGCAAAAAGCAAATTTCATATCGCTACTATCTTTCTGGAAGTTCTTTTACAAAATATCTTATGTCTCGAAGAAAGTCTTTCGTCATTTGAAATTTTTATTAAAACCTACTATAAGACTAAAAGGAAGTTCAATTTCCTTGATACTGTCAAGATAAATAAGTTACTCAAATTGAATGATTTATACTACAAAAAATCTATAAGTATACTTTCCATGAAGCCATTCATTAGTAATTGATCTTTTTTAATATTTAAAAAAAACTTATACAATATATAGAAATGGCTATCGAAAAATGTAACTATATTATTCTATAATCAATTAACTAAATTAATTACCTAATTATTTCACGGAGTATCGCTCACAACTATCTTGAAGAATTTTTTGCTATCATCTGGATTAATGATATAGTCATAATTAAGGGTAGTTACAATATCAATCAGATGAGTTTGATCACACGTAAAATTGGGTTCATCTCCAGCATAGATCTTATACCAGACACCATTAAGTTCAGGATATAGATTACCTTCAAATATACCATATTCAACTTCTTCCCAAGTAAGGTGCATATTAGATCCATCTTTCGCAATTGTGGCTGTGGTTCCGCATGGAGGAATGTTGTCAACTGAATATCCGGAATCAGGTTCTGACGCAAAATATAGCAATGGCACATCTGTATGTGCAAAAATGATGAATTTTGAATAATATGTTGAAACATTACTGGAATCATGGAGTGTTGGTGCGATCACAGAATATTGTTCAAATCCCATTGCGGGAACAATATCAATAAATGTGAGAATTTCATTATCTTTTTCCCAGTAAAGGATCTTGTCAGGTTTAGTATCTATTTCAGCCAAGACATCCACAATGGTCTTATAAATATGACTACTTTTATCTTCCCTATATACATTATCATATCTCCAGATCGAGTAGTGTACAATCGGAGCTGTAGATCCTGTTTCATCATACATACTTTTATCCCATACAATCTGAACCTGTCTTCCCTGGTCATCGGGGATATTAGAAATAGTAGTGATAACAGGACCTCCGCCAGCTTGATTAAAATATAAAGCACCCATGTCTACTCTTGTACTATCCGGATCTAAAGGAGAAGCTGGGTCACCAGTATCGATGCATGGTGAAGAATATGAAAGAGAATAATCATGAATAGAAGAGTTTTTGAAAATGGGATCAACAAAGATGTTCCCAGTTCCATCCCAATAGTCCTGACAATCCGAATAATTCATATCAAGAGAACATCCAGATAGAACATGTACTCCATACGATGTATTTCCACAAAGAATTGAATTAAGAATAGTTGCATCTGAATTTGTATTCGCGTAGAATCCTGTTGTATGAGCTGTAATAGTGCAGTTATTTATAAATGAATCAGGTGAGTTATTTATAGTATAGATTCCATAATCATTGTTGTTGTATATAAGGCACCTTGATATGAAAGGATTTGAATTATTCAAGTAAATCCCTCTCTCTGAATTATCATGGATTGTACAATTGATAATGTTAGCATTTGATGAAAAACAGTATATACCATTTCCATCCCCATAAGAACTTTCACAATTTGATATTGTGGGTGAACAATTATTTAAATAGATATTGTCGTAACTTGAGCTTGCTCCGCCATACTCAACAGTACAATATGATAACTCAGAATTATCATCTGCATAATCGGCGAAATAAATACCATACCAGTCACCTGCAGCTGGAGTTGCAGAATTGGAAGTAAAAGTAATGTTATCGGTTTCTGTTCCGTTAGCGACTAAAGCGCCAGGATACGATACGTTTGAATCATGACCAATCCATAGATAGACAGAATCGAAGTTAAGTTGAACACCCGGTTCCAATGTAAGTGTTGTAATACCATCTGGTCCGTCAGTTCCCTGTACATACACATGAGCTGAAGAAGATACATAATAGGGAATCCCCTGATCTTCCCATGTAGCATCTTGAGAAATAGTAGTTCCATATACATAGATTTGCTGGTACGTATTTCCTGTAAATGTGTTTCCTGTAATATTCCCAACATGACTGGCATAACAACGAATAGGATAGTTTTGATTATTATTAATACTGTTACCTGTAATAGTTGCATTGTCTGATGAATTAGAAAAATAAATTCCATAATTATTATTCGATATTTCTGATGCTTGTATTGTTGGATTAGAACCAAAAGAAATATATACACCATAAGAAGCATTATTTTCTATCGTACAATCCGTTATAAGTGGATCTCCCATATTACAATATACTCCAGAATTTGAATTATTACTAATAGTGCAACCAGTAATATTTGGGTCTGAATTCATACAATATATCCCAGGGCCAGACCCATATTGTATTGTTGAATGAGAAATAGTTGGGGAACTATAATAACAATAAATATTTTCATGAGAACTATAGCCGCCGTATTCAAAGACACAATAGTCCATTGAACAAATACTGTCATCTGCATAATCAGCGAAGTATATTCCAGACCAATATCCAGGAGTTGAGCTAGCACCGCTGAAGACTATTTCATTACCTTCTGACCCTAAGGCTACTAATGCCCCAGGATTTGATGAATTGCTTCCTATGTTTAAGCCGGTTGTTGAATTAAATATTAGATGTGTGTTTTCTTCTAAAGTCAAAGCTGTAACATTATCTATACCATCTGTGCCACTCACGCTGATATCACTATTGATATAATATGGTATTGCCTGATTTTGCCACGTAGCATCCAAAGAAATTGTATCTCCCTCAACATATATCTGATGGACAAAATTTCCAATAAATGTATTCCCTGTAATATTGGAGACCTGACTTGCGTAACAATATATGGGATATGATCCATTGAGATTTATAAGATTATCAGAAATTGTGGGGATCTGAGTATTAGAATTAACATATATTCCATTACTCCCATTAGCCATAATAGTATTGTCAGAAATTGAAGGTGCAGAATTATAGCTATAGATACCATAGGTTGAATTATCATGGATCATACAATCTGTAATGGTAGCATTTGATGATAAGCAGTATATACCAGCTCCATGTCCATAAGCTATTTCGCAATGAGAAATAGTTGGTGAGCAACCATATAAATAGATATTGTCGTAACTTGAGCTTGCTCCGCCATACTCAACAGTACAATATAATAACTCAGAATTATCATCTGCATAATCGGCGAAATAAATACCATACCAGTCACCTGCAGCTGGAGTTGCAGAATTGGAAGTAAAAGTAATGTTATCGGTTTCTGTTCCGTTAGCGACTAAAGCACCGGGATACAATGGATTTGAATCATGACCAATCCATAGATAGACAGAATCGAAGTTAAGTTGAACACCCGGTTCCAATGTAAGTGTTGTAATACCATCTGGTCCGTCAGTTCCCTGTACATACACATGAGCTGAAGAAGATACATAATAGGGAATCCCCTGATCTTCCCATGTAGCATCTTGAGAAATAGTAGTTCCATATACATAGATTTGCTGGTACGTATTTCCTGTAAATGTGTTTCCTGTAATATTCCCAACATGACTGGCATAACAACGAATAGGATAGTTTTGATTATTATTAATACTGTTACCTGTAATAGTTGCATTGTCTGATGAATTAGAAAAATAAATTCCATAATTATTATTCGATATTTCTGATGCTTGTATTGTTGGATTAGAACCAAAAGAAATATATACACCATAAGAAGCATTATTTTCTATCGTACAATCCGTTATAAGTGGATCTCCCATATTACAATATACTCCAGAATTTGAATTATTACTAATAGTGCAACCAGTAATATTTGGGTCTGAATTCATACAATATATCCCAGGGCCAGACCCATATTGTATTGTTGAATGAGAAATAGTTGGGGAACTATAATAACAATAAATATTTTCATAAGAACTATACCCTCCGTATTCAACGACACAATAGTCCATTGAACAAATACTGACATCTGCATAATGAGCGAAGTATATTCCAGACCAATATCCAGGAGAAGGACTTGCAGTATTTGCCGTAAATGTTATTGGATCAACAGCAGTACCAACCGCAACTAATGCTCCAGGATAAAGCGAATTCGAATCATGTCCGATATAAAGACCTGCAGTGGAAACAAATTCCATTACAGTCCCTTGTTCAAGTGTAAGCGTTGTGACCAAATCAATGCCATCTTGACCTTGAATATAGATAGTCCCATTTAATCTATATGGAATTCCAGGATCTTCCCACGACGCGTCTTCGGTAATCGTACCATTCATAACATTGATCTGTTGATTTGTGTTTCCTGTAAAAGAATTATTAGAAAAATTATCTACCTGAGTTGGATAACAAACAATGGGGTATGGATCATTATTATCTATAGTATTTGAAGTTACTGTTGGGGCAGATGAATAAGTACTGATATATAGACCACTTGTAGAATTATCGAAAATATTATTTCCTGAGATAGTAGAAAGGCACGTTCCTTCTATATAAATTCCTGATTGTAGGTTATGGTCAACATAATTATATACAATATCCGGTGAACATGTGTCAATTCCTATACCATGAACTTCGCTGAATCTGGTAATAGTATACTCAATAGAACATACATCTGATTCTTCCAATTTAATATTGGAAAGAATAGTACCAGAACTAGAACCTCCAAATTTAACGCAACAGTATTTCATAGCACAGATACCATCATTTGTAGTAGTACCATCAAATAATATGCCCTCCCAATCTCCCGGTTGAGGATTTCCGGTAGAGATCGGAAGAGTCTCACCTACGGTATCATCATTTTGTGAAGTAAAAAAAATGAATGGAGAGTTTAAACCTATAGCATGTAAGGTTCCATATACTGTAAGGTCTTTTCCTGTGGCAAACTTTAAGACAACACCAGGATTCAAAGTAAAAGTTGTTCCATCATTGACGAATAAATCTCCTGTAACATGATATGTTCCAGACGATAAAGTAATTCCGCTCATATTACCTGAGATAGTTGTATAAGCAAATATGGTAGTTGTAGAAAGAATGAGAGATAAAAGTACAAATGATAATTTTTTGACCATATAGCACCTCCAAATGAATTTTTCTTGATTACAAGGCCATGGCTTCAATTGAAAATAATGGATAATTCTGTCAATGAAATAATTTTTGAGCCAAGTAGTAATAAAGAAAGATCTCCTCGAGTAGCTTTGTCTTTACATATATATGTGTGACTTTCTATTTGAAAGTATATCTTTAATTACCACAATAAATTTGACATCCAAATAGAAAAAAATACGTACAACATATCAATATTAATTCAAGGAAAAATGCTGATGAAGATTCTTTTTATATACATAAATACTAGTATGATCTTTTTTAATTTCTTTTTCTGAGTTCATGTACATATCAGGATCACTCTCGGTCTTTGTAATAAGGGCTGATATTCCATACAATAATGGTTTTTTGCTTGCCCAGATAGTAAAGACTATTGGAGATTTTTGTAGTAGAGCTTTGCCTTCAGTGGATTTGCTTTTGTACTCACCTCTTTTGGTCTTATATGCAGTGCTATGTGCCTGGTTTGTTTCGTATTTGAAACGGGAGAGAGATATACGAACGGCTTATACACGTAAGATATTCCATTTTTTGATCTTCACAATGGCAGGGGTATTACAAATATTTTTGGGTTTATCAGGTGTCGTACTCTTTGGTATACTCGTCTCTCTTGTGATTATCTTCGGATTGATCAAAGGGCAGGGCTATACCTTTTATGAAGCCTTAGCACGACCAAAAGATGAGCCGCATAGGAGTACTTTCATTATTATTCCACTAATCACTACTGCTGCTGGTGGTGTGATTGCAAATCTATTGTTTTATCCCTTTGCTTTTATCGGCTATTTTGTTTGTGGTTGGGGAGATGCGATAGGAGAACTCGTGGGAGCTGCATGGGGAAAGCATCAATATAAAGTGCCTTCCTGGTGGGGAGTTAAGGCAACTAGGAGTATTGAAGGAAGTCTATCCATATTCATTCTGGGTTCTGCTGTTACAATTTTGGCATTATTACTTACTGGATATACTGCAGAGACATCACTCTTTGTGGGATTCGCTTGTGGGATTACTGGTACACTTGTCGAAGCAATCAGTACACATGGTTTTGATAATTTGACAGTACAGATATTGGTGTCAGGCGTTGCTTACTTTTTGTTACATTAAATAAATTCCAAAGGATCTATAATGAAAAAAATAATACTTTTTCTTACGATACTTTTTCTCACACTTGTCATTATCTCCTGTTCTCGATTTTCACGGATTCATAACCCGTCATTACTTGCTGAAGAATCAAAAGGAAGTGTTCTCTTACCAAAAAGATCTACTTTTGAACTCACTCAAGCTTTCGAAAAAGATGGCTACGAGGTCGATACTTTAATCACGTATCAGGGAAAACGTGCAATTAGAGCACAGAGTAAAATTGCCTTCAATTATGAAACAGGAGAACCAAAGGTTGTATACTATCTCGAAGGAACAGGATATCAAATGGGCTATTTGTTTGGAAAAATTGCTCATGAAGAGATCGAGATCATGTGTACAAAATTTATGAATGGAATTGTACCCGCCTTCTTAAAACCAGGATCGGTAAAACCATACAAAAGCTTGATGGGAAAACTGATGATCGACCTTATTAAAACTAATGACAAGAACATCAGCAAGGTCATACCGCAAGAGTTAATGAATGAAATGGAAGGAATCGTACAGGGATGCAAGGCGGTTAATCCTAAGACTCAGGTAAATCTTGAGAAAATATTCACCCTGAATGTGGGCGTTGATTTTCTTCTTTCACAGACCTATAATATCGAAGGTTTATGGAAATCAATTCCTGGTATAACCGGTGCAAATCTCAAACCACCCCTTTTCTGCAATGCGTTCTCGGTATGTAATAAAGCAACGGTTGACGGAAAACATTATTACGGTAGGGATTTCATGTTTCCCACTGCAAATATCTTTCAGGATGTTGCCTGCATGATCATCTACAATCCTGACCCGATGCTTGATTATCCTAAGCGAGAACCTGTCGTTACGGTTACTGCTCCCGGAATGGTGGGAGCGATCACCGCGATGAACGCAAAAGGTCTCGCATTTGGTGTAGACATGGTTCCAGCAGGAAATATTAATACAAAACAACCGGGACTGAATTCACTGCTTCTGGTCAGACACACTGCGCATTATGGCTCAAACTTTCAAAAAGCTCTGCAGGTAATTATACACGCTCCTCGTGGAGTTCCCTGGTTGTATTCGATAGCGGAAGCTCAGTCAGGAAGAGCAGCAGTTCTGGAAGCTGGTGCGTATGCAGATAGTCTTGATTTTCTATCATTTCCATCTAAGGATCTTATCAAGGAAGGGCTTTTACCCTCAAAGGAATTTCTCGCCCAGCATGATACATTAGCATTATATTACGGATTAAAAATACGCTGGGATACCTATGTATATCCAGATACATTTTTTTCCTTCAATCCAGGATTTTTTACCAAGTTTGATAAACCATACGATCCTGAGGAGATTTTTGGCGAAACTGCTTTTATAGATACCACATTTCGTGCAAAAGCAGTTCCCAAGGGATATTATTTTGCACCTCAAAGAGAGGAAAAACCCGATCTCGTGCTAACGACAAATATGTATATCAATCCCTCGATGCGCTTATGTTCTATGGCGCCGTGGACGATCATGGTCTCAGCTGATCATATGGATGATTCACAGTGGCGGTATGATGCGCTTAACAGATTGCTGCTAAGAAATTATGGTAAGATTGATTTTCAGAAAGCGCGTGACATCATAGATTTTCTTGCTCCCAATGGGAAATACTATACAGATTTTTATCAGGAGATCAATAATAGTGATTATTTCTATCAGATTGCGGCAAGCTCAGATGGGAAGACACTTCAAGTTTTTGGAGCAACCTCTATATGTGATCTCACAGAAAAGATCATAGAAAGTCATTACGGCTATTTCGATGATGAATGGATAACAATAAGTTTAGAGAATTATCTTAAAGAATAGGGAATGAACATGGAACAAAAAGAAAAACTAGTCGCATATTGTGGACTTTATTGTGGTGATTGTGCAGGTTATACAAAGGATTTAGCAAAAGCAGCAAAGCAATTGAAATCGCAGATAGAGAAATACAAATTTCATCTCACTGTTGAAGCGATGTTCTCAGAGCAGTTTAATAATTATGAAGAATTTGTTAAAAATCTTGAGTTTATGACTCAGCTGGAATGTCCGACTGTTTGTACTCAAAGAGATACCACGCAATGCAAGATTTGGCATTGTTGCAGAGAGAAGAATTACTCTGGGTGTTACGACTGTGATGAATTTGATACCTGCGAGAAGATCAGAAATGCGCTTGGGGAACTTTTCTTTGATGCGTGTATTGAGAATCTCAGACAGATTAAAGCGATGGGAGTACGGGAGTGGATAGAGAAAGGGAGACGTTACTGGTTTAGCTGCGATGTAGAGTGATCTTTCCTTGTACGTAATATTTGTATTATTATGAATATTTATAAAAGAGAGAAGTCATTTTCCACTTGATTGTGAAACCATGAGTAACCTTTTATTTCTAATTGCTGATACTGAAAAGTAAAGGTACGTTTTATTTTTTCAGTGACGAGAAAACGATCATTGGCAGCGCCTTTTGTCCAAATACCTACATGGTGACACACCTAACCTACAAGAATATCCTGTTCCCTGTGGAAATCATAAAACTTGACTGAAAAATTGAACTTGAGAAGGTGTTTCTCCTAATCAGAATGATTGATATATCGGGGTGTGGCGCAGCCCGGCTAGCGCGCTTGAATGGGGTTCAAGAGGTCCCGAGTTCGAATCTCGGCACCCCGACCATATAGTATACATGTGGTGGATGTAGTTCAATGGCAGAGCCCTGGATTGTGGTTCCAGTTGTTGTGGGTTCGAATCCCATCATCCACCCCATTTTTTTTATTTTGTAACCTACTTCTTAAACATAAGATGAGGATTTATGTAAATATTTAAAAACTAAGAGGTTGTGAAAAAGTAATGAAACATTTGATTTAATCATTCCTTGTATACATTCTATTGCTCCAGGATGATACTTAACATCAAGCACAAACCCTTGTCCCCTTGCAACGCTTTACTGCAAGCAAGACTTATCTTCCATGATATACCTACTCATTTTCTCATGTGACGAGTGTGTAGGTTTTTTTATATCAGGATACATCCACTTCGGGAGTCTCCACCAACTCCAGTAGTAATGCTCTTTTTTCTTGCCAATACTTCCGCAGATACTTCTCAACATAAACCTCAAGCTCAACCTCAACCTTAATTTTAATCTTATCCTCTTTTGTTCCTCCATCGTTTCAGATTACATGCTATCCTTTTCTATGTAACCCTTTTCATTTTCTCAATTTTCTCTTTTATTTCACCATTAGCAGCGATTTGTTATATTTCTATTCACTATTGTAAACGATATTTACTCCATCTAATCCCCTTTTTTCAAACTCAGAAGAATATTTTTTTTCCAATGTCAGTGTTTTCTGAATACGCTCTTCAAAGGATAACTTGGAAAGGTTCTCAACTCCTCCCATTTGCCTTATCAAATCCCTATTAGCCAGACGACTGATCAGGTCCTCCCAAAATGTTTTATTATCATATTCGTCAATACATTCCCTATGATAACCTGTCTCTTCAAATTTCCTCGTGGGATAATACTTCTCATGTTCAGAGTCAAATTCTATCAAATCCTCAAGCCCCATATCCTTCGCATAAGAATAGATCTTTTGTTCTAGTTTTTCATATGGTTCTGCTCTGGGATCATCTTCAACACTGTGAGCATTTTGGACCCATTCTGCAATATACAACATATCTACGAGACATTTGTATTCTTCTCGTGTAAATTCTATCTTCATGGCACCTCCATCAAATATAATTATTTTGGCTAAGTTGCCGCAGGTTTGTGAGGCACAATGCTTTGAGACTTAAACAACTTTAATGCGATGCATAAAATTTAAATTGAAGCACAGCCTCTGCGGTCAACTTAAGCCAATTGTTATGTGGTTTACCATTACAATTCTAAATTTTAGTAATCTATCGATCGCTTTTCATGAGATAAATTCTTGTAACCGAATTTTAATGTTATAAGTAATGAGAATAGAAATGTTACTATTATAAACAAATACATTGCTAAAATATCATAATCATGGTTTGGCGATTTATAAAGATGATTTGATACTCCCAATGAAGCATGAAATATACAAGGAATAAGTATACTTCCTTTTGAACCATTATAAAGAAACGTAATAATGATTGTAAAAAAAACTATTAGCAGTACAAAACCAAGTACAACAATCAAAATATGTACACCAGCTGCACGTTCTGGTTGAACAAAAAACAGGGGGAAATGTATTATGCTCCACAATACACCCAATATAAAGCTAGAGGTTAGGGCATTATACTTTTTTTGAAGCCGTGGTAATGCAAATCCACGCCATCCAAATTCTTCACCAGTAACAATGAGCAGGCTGACAAAAAAAGCTAATAGAAATTCAAGTGGATTCAGAAAATTCATCTCGATATCAGGATTGGCGGCAATATTTAGAAATACGAGTACACACAATACGATGGCTATTGGAATAAAAAATGCTAATAAATACCACTTAAAGTTTATTTTAATATCAAATAATTTCTTAATTAGCTTTAAGCATCCAGATAATCCACTAACTTTAAATGTAATTATGAAGGCTGAAATCATTGGGCCAAATGCACCTAATATTAAAAATGTTGTTGAGCTTTCTGAAGAAATAATATTCAGAACATTCAGAAAAAGAGGTATCCATAACATACAACATATCAAGTAAGCGAGAATAAAATAATCTCGTAATTGTCTATTTATTGTCATTGAGTATCATCGCTTTATATATTTTACCACACAACAATAGAATATACGTATTACGTATACACGCCCAATAATAGAGTAATAAATGAACTATTTCGTTTATTTCTCTTATATATTTTTCTCACCGTACTCATATAATCTCTTTCATATCTCTATATTGTATCATTTAGTTTTTTTGATTTTCTAAAATCATTACTCCTTCTTGATAAATGTATCAATATTAAAGAAGAGCCAAATTAAAAATGCACCGCTAATAAATCCAAACCATTGATTTGGTAGTTTCAAAAAAACAATATTATACGTTTCA